>Ga0193743_1000359_pt1 | contig 36050 bp, 35 predicted proteins | sample L2c2metaG_FD_143038 | JGI IMG/M metagenome (GOLD analysis project Ga0193743, IMG submission 143038) | Soil microbial communities from a riparian zone of the East river system, Colorado, United States - L2c2 | ecosystem: Environmental > Terrestrial > Soil > Riparian zone | place: USA: East River... | reverse complement strand
TTGTCGATCTCCGGATCGATTTTGTGCGTCATCTTGCCATTACGCATGACATCGGATTCGAGAAGGACCAGCGCAATGGCAAGATGACGCACAAAATCGATCCGGAGATCGACAAGGAGCGGGAGTTTTTATTGCAGAGCTTCGATGCGGCGGGAGTCTTCTCCAGTGCCGCCTATGTCACTCCGGAGGAGCCGATGTTGAAGGCACAGACGGCTACGGGCGGGAGTTTTTATTCGGATGGCCGGATTGTGGTGATGGCCTTAAAGTAAGGGATTTTGGGTGCTGAACACGGTCTTTCGGTGGTTAGCTTGTGGTGAAATGTGTGGCAACCGCGGTTAGCGGATTACCACTTTTTGGGACGCGGCCTAGCTGACGGTGCAGATAAGCAGGGTCATGTCGTCGTGCTGGGGGGCTCCGGCGGTAAAGGCGTCAGCGGCTTCGCGAATGCAGGTGAGGAGCTGCTGGGCGGTTACGGTGCATCCGGGCTGGGATAGTAGCTGCTGCGCGCAGGCAATCATGCGGTCTTCGCCCCACTCTTCATCGTCGCGAGTCATGGCCTCGGAGATGCCGTCGGTGAAGGCCAGAAGGACATCGCCTCGATGAAGCAATATGGCGGCGCGGGTGTATGGGGCGTTAGGGATCAAGCCAATCACCGTGCCAGTGGCTTCGAGCCGGATGGTCTGCGTGCCACGCAGGATGACGGGCGGATTGTGACCCGCATTGACGTAGGTTAGAAGGCGGGTCTCGGGGTCGAGCTCGGCGTAGAAGAAGGTAGCGTAGCGGCTCGACGTGGAGGCCTCGTAGACGAGCCTGTTGACGTGGCGCATGAGCATGGCCAGGTCGCCGGGTTGGAGCAGGGCAGCGCTGCGCAGACTCGCGCGGAGGCTCGCCATCAGAAGCGCGGCGGAGATGCCTTTGCCGGAGATGTCTCCGAGGGCGAGGGCAAGACGCTCTTCGTGGCCTGAGATCGCCGGGAGAACGAAGAAATCGTAGTAGTCGCCGCCGACGACCTGTGCGGGGCGGCAATAGCCTGCGAGGCCGATGCCGGGAATGGCGGGGTAGACCTGCGGGAAGAGGCGCTCCTGCACCTCACGGGCGATCTCGATCTCGCGGGAGACGCGTTCGCGCTGGGCGATCTCGGTGGTGAGGTTTTCCAGCAACTCGGCGTTCTCAAGCGCGAGGCCGGTCTGGGAGGCGACGGACTGAAGGAGCTGGCGGTCGGTACGGGAGTAGGGCTCCTCCGAGCGCTTGGGGCCCAGCGCGATCACACCGACGAGACGGTTGCGGCCGGGGAGCGGGACAAGCAGCTCGGTGGACAGGTCGGCGAGAGCCGTGCGCTCGGCATCGGTGGCGTCCACGAGCCAGCTGGAGGGATCGTCGCGGTAGACGTTGGCCGGAGCGCGATTACGGGTAAGAGTGGTGATGGTCGCCGAGGCAGCGGGGAGGGTGAAGCCGGCTGAGGTGAGGGGAAGGCCTGTGGCCATCTGCAGGCGAAAGGTGTCTCCGGAGCGGAGGAAGACGGCAATGCGGTCGATGTGGAGCGTGGAGCCGAGGCGATGGGTGATGGTTTGGAGCAGCGGCTCGACCTCGGTGAAGTTGCGGGCTTCGTCGGAGAGTTCGGAGAGGAGCTGTTCGGTGGAGTAGGCCTCGCGAAAGAAGCGCTGGTCGATCCTCTGCTGCAGCCTTCTGGAGAGGACGAAGCGGAAGGCGAAGAAGACGCCGACGATGGCGAAGATGCGAACGATGTCGACCGGGCGGCGGTGGCCGGAACTCGCGACGAACAGGCTGATGTTGTAGGACATCCAGATGGCGAGCAGGATGGTAACCACGATGATGGTGCCGCTGGCGAAGAAGTATTTGGTGCCCTGCCGGATGAGAATGCGAAGATCCAGAGCGCGTTGCACGACGACGACATAGGCGAGCGAGAGCGGAAAGAACAGGAGGGTGGCCAGAACCGTAACCATCACCCAGTTGTTGATGTCCTGGCCAAAGTTGGTCTTGCGAACCAGAGAGATCACGAAGAGAACGAAGGAGGGGGTCAGGCCGATGATGGAACCGAAGTAGAGGATGCGAAGGCGGCGGCGGGCGTCACCACTGCTCTGGGAAAGTTTGGGTGCGAGATTGATAAAGAAGTAGGAGATAGCCAGAACAGAGAGAACATTCTCTGCGACGGCAATTCGGTAGAACGATGGGTCGAGCCAAGACGAGGCAGCGAAGTTGTAGCCGTGTCCGTAGATGTAGAGGAGATCTGTGGGGAGAAGAACGAGGAGCGGAATGGCGATAAGCCACTTGATCCAGGGGAAACGGATGTCTGTTACGGATCGCTCGGGAAAGTAGATGCCAAAGGCCATGAGACAGAGGGGCATGGCAGTCTGCGCGATGTCGCTCCAGACCTGGGCGACGATCCTGAGATGGCTGTTGAGCTGCGCTGCGGCGATGAAGAGCGGATCGAAGTAGGCGAGAATACCGAAGATGAGCCAGGCGTACAGGCTTCGCGGGCGGGCGAAGACGACGTAGATTCCTACAAGCAGACAAAGGAGAGAGACGACGGGAAACGCGAAGTGAAGGACCCAGGCAACGAGTGAGGCCGGGACATCGCGTTCCGCATGAAGGATGACGGTAGCCGTAGCGGGGGGAGACTCGCCGTGGCGATACGTGATGGTGAAAGGTTGACCGGGGTGGCTATGGCGAACCTCTTCGAGAAGAACGTGGCCGCCGATGTAAGGGCGACCGTTGACGGCGAGGACGGCGTCACCATTCTGGAGGCCGGACGCTATGCCCTCGGGCGTCGCCTGTGCAACAAAGGGTCCGTAATAGCTGTCATAGAAGGGAAGCCTGGCACGGAGATGACCGTACGCAAGGCTCTGATAGTTGTTTCTGGCACCCAGGTATACATGCGTGAGGGAGAGGACCGTCACGAGCGCGAGGAGAGCGTACTGGATGCGAGCGGATCTCTGAGGCATAAAAGGCTGGCTGCATGGTAGCAGCCAGCCTTCGGCTTGAGGCGAAATTGTCGGAGCTACTTCTTGGGCTTGCTGGCGATGATCTGGTCCTTGATCTTGTTGTAGACGCCCTCGGGAAGGATGCCGCGAGAGGTGAGCTGGTTCTTGGCGGTGTAGGGGCGGCCATCGATGATGCGCTTCGAGTAGGCGTCGCCGATGCCGGGGAAGGCCTTGAGCTGGTCGGCGGTGGCGGTGTTGATGTCGAGCTTGTCCGTCGCGGAGGCGGCAGGGGTGGCAGCAGAGGATTTAGCAGCGGTGGTGGTTTTGGCCGAGTTGGACTGCGCAACCGTGAAGATGGGCGCGGCAAGAAGGAGCGTTGCGGCGAGGAGCTTGCGGCGAAGGTTGAGCATAGGATGATCTCCTTGAAGGCTGGATGCTTTCATGCGGAAGAGTACGAGAGCGGGCGTGGTGCGTCAATGAATTTCCCGCGTATCCAAGGGGGATGGGTTGACTTCTGAAAGCGCCGACGCTACCCTGAAATAGCGATGCGTTCGAACCTCCACCACGGACATCATCACCATCATCATGCGGAGAGCGTGTTGGCGGCTGTGTCCCGAGTGGCGAAGTAACGAACGCATACGAAGGATCTGAAAGGCCCGCTGACGCGCACACCGCGAGCGGGCCTTTTTTCTTGCCTACCAATGAAATGGAGAGACTGAGATGACGGATACACCAAAGATCGATTTTGCGAAGATGGATGGCCTGGTCCCGGGCATCGTGCAGGATGCGAAGACCGGCGAGATGCTGATGCTCGGCTTCCTGAACGAGGTGAGCTATCAGAAGACGCTGGAGAGCGGCTTTGTGACGTTCTGGAGCCGGACGCGGAGCAAGCTGTGGATGAAGGGCGAGACCAGCGGCAATCGGCTGCGGGTGATCGAGGCTTCGACCGACTGCGACAACGATGCGCTACTGTTCCGAGTCGAGGTCGAGGGCGATGGCCTGGTATGCCACGAGGGCACGGTAAGCTGCTTTACAAAAAATATTGCCATGGAGGCGAAGTGAGCGAGACGAAGAAGCTGAAGCTGGGAATTCCCAAGGGCAGTCTGCAGGATGCGACGATTGCGCTGTTCGAGCGTGCAGGCTGGAGGATCTTCGCCAATGGGCGGAGCTACTTCCCTACCGTGGACGACGTCGAGATCGAGTGCATGCTGGTGCGGGCACAGGAGATGGCTCGCTACGTGGAGCATGGCGCGCTCGATGCCGGACTGACCGGCAATGACTGGGTTCTCGAGAACGAGACGGACGTGAAGTACGTCACCAGCCTGACCTACTCCAAGCAGAGCCGGCAGAAGGTGAAGTGGGTGCTCGCCGTACCTGAGGACTCGCCGTTTCAGAAGCCCGAGGACCTGGCAGGCAAGATCATTGCGACCGAGCTGGTCGAGTTCACGAAGCGTTACTTTGCCTCGAAGAACATTCCCGTCACGGTGGAGTTCAGCTGGGGCGCGACAGAGGTGAAGCCGCCTACGCTCGCCGACGCAATCGTCGAGGTGACGGAGACTGGGTCTTCGTTGCGGGCAAACCGGCTGCGGATTATCGAGACGCTGATGGAGAGCGAGACGCAGTTGATCGCGAACAAGAACGCCTATAAGGACGCATGGAAGCGGGAGAAGATCGAGAACATCTCGCTGATGCTCAATGCGGCGATTGCAGCGCAGGGACGTGTAGGGCTGATGCTCAATGCGCGGAAGGCCGATCTGGATGCCGTGATCGGCGTACTGCCGGCGCTGAACTCGCCGACGATCTCTCACCTCAGCGATGAAAACTGGGTAGCCCTGAACACCATCCTGGATGAGGCCGAGGTCCGCGAGGTGATCCCGAAGCTGAAGGCCGCTGGGGCTACGGGAATTGTGGAGTATCCGCTGAGCAAGGTTGTTCTCTAAGACAGCATTAGCCGTCGGCTCTTAGCTGGCGGCTAATGCTGGAAGCTGGTCAAGACATTTGGTCGGAGCGAGTGGAATGAAGCTGGTCAAGACATTTGGTCGGGGTGCAAAAACCGCGGCGGCGTTGATTGAGACGCTGGAGCAGCGCGGTGCCGTGAGCACCGCCAAGGTGGAGCCCATCGTGCGGCGGATCCTCGATGATGTTCGCAAGGGCGGGGACGCTGCGCTGATAAAGTACGCGGCGAAGTTTGATGGCCTGACAAAAGGTTCGCCTCTGCTCGTCTCACAGGAGGAGATGCAGGCCGCATGGGCAGCTACCGCTCCAGCGCTGCAGGCAGCCATGATGGTGGCACGAGGAAACATCCTCGCATTCGCCGAGGCGCAGTTGCCGAAGGAGTGGACGATCTCTCCCGCAGATGGGGTGAAGACCGGACAGATCGTTCGTCCCCTGGGAAGTGTCGGTTGCTATGTGCCTGGCGGGCGATACCCGCTGCCTTCAACGCTCCTCATGACGGTAACTCCGGCGCAGGTCGCGGGAGTGCAGCGGATTGTCGTCTGCTCGCCGAAGCCGGCACGAGAGACGATGGCTGCGGCATGGCTGGCTGGAGTGACTGAGTTTTATCGCGTGGGTGGGGCTCAGGCGATCGCCGCTATGGCTTACGGGACCGAGACGCTGGCGCGAGTCGACAAGATCGTCGGCCCCGGCAATCTATTTGTAACTGCCGCGAAGACAATTATCTCTTCGGAGTGCGGGATCGACATGCCTGCGGGGCCAACGGAGATCGTGGTCACAAGCGAAACGGGCAACGCGGCGGGAATTGCGGCGGACCTGGTGGCCCAGGCTGAGCATGATCCTGAGGCGTTGGCAGTGCTGATTACGAGCAATGAGGCTTTGGCTACGGCTGTACTGGCTGAGGTAAAGGCGCAGGCCAAGGGCAATGCGATTGCGAAGCAATCGCTCGCAGCGCAGGGGTGCATCTTTGTAACCGCTACTGTTTCAGAGGCGCGAGAACTTACAAACCGGCTTGCTCCGGAGCACCTGACAGTGGATGCGGCGGCGGACCTGAAGTGGATTCGCAACGCCGGAAGCGTCTTTGTGGGCGAGTATGCTCCTCAGTCGATGGGCGACTACGTCTCCGGACCAAACCATGTGCTGCCTACCGGACGCGTGGGAAGGGTCCGCGGGGGCTTGAGCGTAGCTGACTTTGTAAAGGTGATCACGGTGCAGGAGTACACGCGCAAGGGGCTGCGAAGGCTTGGCCCACATGTCGTTGCGCTGGCCGAGGCCGAAGGTCTGGTTGGTCATGCTGAGAGTGTGCGAGTGAGGATGAGGTAGACGCGATGAGGGCTGCTACGGAAGTAAAGACAGTGAAACCGCGCAAGGCCGTGCTGGAGATGCCGGAGTACCACCCACCGCTGGCCGGGCGCGATGCGCTGCGGCTGGACTTCAACGAGAACACGTTTGCGCCTTCCCCTCGCGTAATGGATCGACTGCGGCAGATCACCGCGGAGGGCCTGACGAAGTATCCGGAGCGCGAGCCGGTGGAACGAGTCGTCGCGGCGCACTTCGGACTGCAGACCGAGCAGGTGCTCCTGACGAACGGCGTCGACGAGGCGATTCATCTGATGTGTTGCGCGTTTCTGGAGGAGGGCGACGAGGCGATGATCTGTACGCCGACCTTCTTCATGTACGACGTGAGCGTCCGCATGATGACGCGTGGGTTAGTGAAGGTGCAGACGGATGAGACGCTGGAGTTTCCCTACGAGCGGTTTCTGGCTGCGATTACGGATCGGACGAAGCTGATCATCGTGGCCTCGCCGAACAATCCCACAGGAGCGACAGTGAGCAGGGAGCATCTGCTGGCGATTGCGAAGGCAGCTCCGCCGGCTGTGTTGATGGTGGATGAGGCATACTTCCACTTCCATGGCGAATCGACCATGCAGGACATCGCTGCTGTGCCGAACCTGATTGTGGCGCGGACGTTCTCGAAGGCATACGGTCTGGCTAATCTGCGGATCGGGATGCTGGCAGGCAACGCCGAGCTGTTGAAGTATGTGCGGAAGGTCAGCTCACCCTACAACGTGAATGGCGTGGCTCTGGATTGTCTCGCCGCTGCAGTTGCAGATGAGGCTTATCTCTCGTGGTACGTGGAGCAAGTGCGGGTAGGGCGGGAGCGCATGATGCGCGGACTGACGGAGCTGGGGGTTCCCTACTTTCCCAGCGCAGCGAACTTTGTACTGATGAAGATCGGCCCCCAGCATAAGGAGCTTTTGACAACGATGCGCAGGCACGGCGTCCTGCTCCGGGACCGCTCGACCGATCCGGGATGCGATGGATTTGTGCGGATCACGATTGGAGTAGAGGAGCACGTGACGCGCGGCTTGGCGGCGCTGAAGGCCTCACTCGAAGAGATCGGATGGAAGAGGCCTCTGGCCAGCGAGTCAGCAGGTCCGCAAATCAGCGGCGATGAAAGGGAGTTTGAATAATGGCAAAGAGTTTAACCGGTGTACGTACGGGAACGGTGAAGCGCGATACGACGGAGACGCAGATCGCGTTGAAGCTCGTCGTCGATGGGCAGGGCGTCTACAAAGTTTCGACGGGAATACGCTTCTTCGATCACATGCTGGAGCTGTTTACACGGCACGGCGGCTTCGACCTGACGCTGAAGTGCACGGGCGATCTGGACGTGGACCAGCACCACACCGTCGAGGATGTCGGAATCGCTCTGGGAGAGGCCTTCAACAAGGCTCTCGGCGACAAAAAGGGCATCATGCGCGCCGGGTACTTTGTAATGGCGATGGATGAGACGCTCGCCGTCGCCGCTGTAGACCTTAGCGGACGCGTAGCCTACGTCGTCGACGACAAAGTTAAGGTTCGATTGGTTGGAGACTTCCAGAGCGAGCTGCTGGCAGACTTCTTCGACGGCTTCGCCCGTGGAGCCAAAGCGAACGTCCACGTGAAGACGATGTATGGACGCTCGAACCACCACAAGATCGAAGCCATCTTCAAGGCGTTTGCGCGTGCTCTGCGCGGGGCCTGCAGCCGTGACGAACGTATGCGGGAGATGCTGCCTTCGACAAAGGGCCTGCTGTGATCGCTGTTATTGACTACAAGGCGGGAAACCTGACCAGCGTGGTGAAGGCGCTGAAGTATCTTGGCGCCGAGACGCAGGTGACTCAGGACCCGGAGGTAGTGCGGACGGCAGCGAAGGTTGTTCTACCCGGAGTCGGGCACTTTCAGGCTACGCAGCTCCTGACCGACCTTGGCCTGACCGAAGCGGTGCGCGAGAGCGTTGCGAAGGGCACATGGTTCCTTGGCGTCTGCGTAGGGCTGCAGTGGTTGTTTGAAGGCTCAACCGAGGCTCTCGGAGTCGCAGGACTGGGACACTTCGCCGGATTGTGCGAGCGCTTCCCTGCCACGTTCAAGGGAGCAGAACTGAAGTCCCCTCACGTTGGCTGGAATTCCCTGGAAAGCATCGAACCTAACTCGAAGCTATTGCGGGGCGTGAAAAACGGCGGATTCGTCTACTACACGCACTCCTGGCGGGCTCCAGTGGTTGATGCAACCGCCGCGGTGACAAACTACGGTGGAACCTTTACTGGAGCGGTTGAGCGGGAGAATGTGATGGGAGTTCAGTTCCATCCTGAGAAGTCGAGCGCCGTGGGTTTACAGGTTCTGAAGAACTTCGTGGAGTTGTAGACATGCCCTTTATGTATGAGTTAAAGATCGCGGCTCGGGAGCCTTCGTATACGTTTGTGCAGCAGCTCGTTCCAGCGGGCTCGCTCGTTGGAACGGGGCAGGCAGTTTGTACCTTAACTGACGGAGCGATGGAGTTCCATGTGACGGCGCCGAAGCAGGGGTTGCTCGTGGAGTGGTTCGTGGAGCATGGAGCCGTGGTCGAAGATATGGATTCAGTGGCTCGAATTGTCTGCGAGGGTACAGAGGTTGCGGTGCCTGCGGCTGTACCGGTGAGGCTGGGATAGATGCTGACGAAACGAATTATCGCTTGCCTGGATGTGCGCGGCGGCCGTGTAGTGAAGGGCGTTCAGTTTGTGGACATCGTCGACGCCGGCGACCCAGCTGAGCTGGCGCATCGTCACGCAGCCGCGGGAGCCGATGAGATCGTGCTGCTCGACATCACCGCAACACACGAAGGCCGCGGGACGCTGCTCGATACGGTCAAGCGTACGGCCGCAGCGTTGTTCGTTCCATTCACCGTTGGCGGCGGCATTCGCAGCGCAGAGGACGCTGCAGCGGTCTTCGAGGCGGGCGCCGACAAGGTCAGCATCAACTCCAGCGCAATCGAACGCCCTGAGTTGATCGGCGAGATTGGCGGAAGCTTCGGCGCCCAGGCAGTCATCGTAGCGATCGATGCACGCCGCGTCCCCGGTGCAGCCGACCCCGTAGGCGAAGCCGAAGTCTACGTAAGCGGCGGTCGCAGGCCAACCGGGCGCAAGGTAGTCGAGTGGGCTCGCGAGGCCGAGCAGCGAGGGGCAGGCGAGATCCTGCTGACCTCGATGGATGCGGACGGCATGAGGAACGGCTTCGACTGTGAGCTGACCGCGAGAGTGAGCGCAGCCGTGCAGATTCCCGTGATTGCTTCAGGCGGAGCCGGCTCAGCCGCTCACTTCGCCGTGGTGTTCGGACGCGGAAGAGCGGATGCCGCCTTGGCCGCCAGCATCTTTCACTTTGGCGTGACAGACTCCAGAGAGTTGAAGGTGGAGCTGCAGCGGGCCGGAATCAGCGTACGGCTGCCCTGCTAAGAACTCCCCGAGAGATTTACCAGGAAGCCTAAATAGTTAGCCAGAGGAAGAGAAAAGACGATGTTGATACCTTCGATCGATTTGATGGGCGGACGGATTGTGCAGCTGGTCCAGGGCGAGAAGCTGAAGCTGGCCTTTGACGACTTCGACTATTGGATTCAGCGCTTCTCCAAATACCCCGTAGTCCAGTTAATCGATCTCGATGCGGCCATGCGCCAGGGCAACAATCGCACGCTGATCGAGATGATCTGCAAGCGGCTGCCGTGCCAAGTAGGCGGCGGGCTGAAGACCGCCGAGGACGGTCAGGCGCTGCTCGATGCCGGCGCGAAGCGAATCATCTACGGCTCTTCGCTCTTCGGCGCTGCCGGAGTCAATAAGGAGTTTGCGGCGAGCCTCAAGAAGGCGCTCGGCGAAGAGGCTCTCGTCTTCAGCGTGGATACCAAGGGCGGCAAGGTAGCGGTGAAGGGGTGGAAGGACTCTGTCGATCTCACACCGGAAGAGGCCGTGACCTGGCTGGAGGACTACTGCGCCGCCTTCCTCTACACCCACGTGGATACCGAAGGCACGATGCAGGGCTTCCCGATGGATGTGGCGGCGGTCCTGCGCTCGACGACGGCGAAGCAGTTGATCGTCGCCGGAGGCATCAAAGAGCGCGCCGAGGTAGACGCTCTCGACGCGATGGGCGTGGATGCCGTGGCAGGAATGGCCGTCTACTCAGGAGCGATGGAAGCGTAAAGCAGCGAGTCAGCAAGTAAGCGGAAGGGATCAAGCTGACTCGCTAACTCGCTGGCTTTGCTCTTCTAATTATTGCCGGCATTGTCGGCGATGGCGTAGTAGCCCTTGCGCGCCTGCACCTTCTGTCCTTGCTGGCAGGTGATGTTCAGCGTACGGAAGCTTCCATCGGCCTTGAGATTCGTAGGGGTGTAGCTGGCGAGGTACTGGGTTCGCAGCTCATCCTGAATCTGGTTGAAGGCTTCTTCGAGTTTCTGGCCGTTGTTGCCTACGTTGATGACGCGGCCACCCGTCTCTTTGGTGAGACGGTCCATGTCACCGGCACCGCTATAGCCCATGTTAAAGCCGCCGTAGAAGCCCCGGTCGGCCACAAGGATGACGTAGATGATGGCATTGGCCTTCTGCGCGGCCTCCGTGGCGGTCTTGATAGTCTCCTGGCTGCCCTGGTCCTCGCCGTCGGTGAGCAGGACGAGGATCTTGCGGCCGGCCTCCTGGTGCAGTTTGTCGTGGGCGGCGAGGTAGACCGCATCGTAGAGCAGCGTACCGCGGGCGGCGCCGTTGCCTGTCACCGAGCCGGTACCGGCGCCGGTGTTGATGCTGGCCTTGTCAAGGGCGCGTTTCAACTCGCGGGAACTGTTGGTGTAGTCGGCAAGCAGGTCAACGTTTATATCGAAAGAGATGAGGAAGGCCTCGTCCTTAGGGGTGAGGACGTCCTTGAGGAACTGGCTACCCGCCTGCTGCTCGAGCGGAAGGACGTTCTGCATGCTTCCGCTGGTATCGAGCAGGATGCCGATCGTCAGGGGGAGATTCTTCTCCTGGGTAAAGTTCTTCGTCTTCTGGAGGGCCTTGTCCTCGTAGATACCGCAGTCGTCCTTGTGGAGGTTAGTGATGTAGCCGCTCTTGTCCCGGACGGAGAAGTAAACGTTGACCAGGTTGACGTTGACCTTCAGGGTCTGGACGTCTTCGCCCTCGATAGGCTGGGGAGCGGCGGAGCTGGCAGGCGGTGGGCCACCGGGCGAGGGGGCTTCCTGCGCACGAAGAGTGGGCAGAAGACCGAAACACAAGGCAGCAGCAGCGAGGACGAAGGAGCGCATAGTCCATTAGACGATGCAGGCAGGCGCTGAGTCAGCGGAAAAATGCAGGAATTGCCGGGGAGGGGGTGAGGGGCCAACGTTGGGGACAGCCAAGTCGTCTAAAGGATGTGTGTGGTGTACGATGGCAGCGCAAAGGGCGCACTGATAGTCTGGTACTTGGTATAGCTGGGCTGGAACCGGCTTGCTGGAAGATATGGGGGTCGTTGCTTGGTAAGGAATAGCGTATTGGCGGGGGCTTTGGTCTGCATGATGGTGGCGCAGCCGGCACAGCAGACGGCGGCACAGGATACAGCGCAGCAGGCGATTCCCGATGCTCCAAGGCCGCAGGGACTGCCCATGTCGGGCGCGCGGCCGGGTATGGGAACCACGCGTGACTCCAATGGAGATGTCCCGGCAGGGCAGGACAAAGCCCCCGGAACCAGTCTGCCGCAGTCTCCCACGGCGCCCAAGGTAGACGACGGCCCTCCGCCGGAAGTTCCCGATGCAACGCAGGGCCCGAAGGCCTTCACGTTGCGCGTGCAGACGAACTTCGTCGAAGTTCCCTTTACCGTCAAGGACAAGAAGGGCCGGTTGGTTCCGGGAATTACCTGGCGCGATGTCCGCATCTACGAGAACGGCCTGCGGCAGCAGATGAGCATCTTCACGGTTGATCCCTTCCCACTGTCGGTGGCGCTGGTGATCGACCAGAGCCTGACCTACGACAACATGACCAAGGTGAACAATTCCCTTGGCGCGCTGCAAGGCGCATTCACGCCCTACGACGAAGTCGCCGTCTTTACGTACAACAACGGGCCTCGCCTCCGGACGGACTTCACAGCGGGACAGAGTGCGCGCCTCAACTTTGTGCTGGACCAGTCGAAGAGCTCCGGACGAGAGCCCCTGCAGGTCCTTGGCGGTCCTATGGCGGCAACCACCAACATCAACGGGCAGAACTTCGACCCCAACACGGCGCCTATCCGCAACAAACAAGCTCTCGAGCTGAATCCTCCCAAAGAGGTCCACACCCTCAACGACGCCATTCTGGCGGCAGCCATTGCTACGTCGAAGGCAGGCAAGGATAGGCGCAGGGTCGTCTACGTCATCAGCGACGGCAAGGAATACGGCAGCACGGCCAAGACGAAGGATGTCATCAAGTACCTCCAGACGAACAAGGTCGCGGTCTACGCCACGCTGGTGGGAGACTCTTCCCTTCCCGTCGTCGGCTTCCTCGATCGCATCCATCTCCCGCTGACCATGCGCGACAACATCCTGACGACCTACACCGATGCCACCGGCGGCCAGTTCGACGCGGAGTTCCGCCAGAAGGGTATTGAGACCAGCTTCAGCAAGATCACCGAAGAGGTTCGGAATCAGTACACCGTCGGTTACTACTCGCATCAGCCATTCATCGACGGTAAGTACCGCACGCTCGAGGTCAGGATCCTGCGGCCGGACCTGCAGGTGATTGCGAAGAAGGGCTACTACCCGACGGCCAGCGATGTGCGGCCGTCGACGGTCAAGCCTGCAAAGTAACAGACCCGTCAGGTCGGCGCAGCAGGCGATTGCTGCGCCCCTCGACAATCTCGACAATCCCGATCGGATTTGAATGAATATGCTGCTGCATGGGAATGCGCTGCTGGCGCTGGCCTCGGCAGTTTTGTGGGGCGGTGGAGACTTCGCCGGCGGCATGGGTGTCAAGCACGCCGGCGGTACCATGGGTGCCGCACTGCGCGTCGTTCTGTTCAGCCATGCAGCCAGCTTCAGCGTGCTGCTGCTGGTCGTGTGGTGGCGCGGGGAGGCCCTTCCGCACGGCGCTCCGCTCGCCTGGGGGCTCACGGCCGGGGTCATGGGCGGTCTGTCGCTCACCTGCTTCTATGTGGCTCTCTCGCGTGGCGCCATGGGCGCCTCGGCAGCGATCAGTGGCCTGCTGGCCGCAGCGATTCCGGCAGTGGTGTCCGTTGCCACGGAGGGCTCGCCAGGGCTGCTGCGCATCGCCGGGTTCGTCATCGCGGGGGCAGCGATCTGGCTCATCGCAGCAGGGCCGAATCCCGAGGCGGTGAAGGCATCTGCCGGGACCGTTTGGCTCTCGGTGATCGCAGGCGTGGGGTTTGGCATCTACTTCGTCGCACTGAAGGGCGCTGGCGCTGCGGGCGTCTTCTGGCCCATGGCGACGGCGAGGATGGGCAGTCTCGCTGTGTGCTCGCTCATGCTGCTCGGCCTGTCTCTCGGGTCGAGCGAGCAGAAAAAAGGACGGCTGACCCGGACCGCCGTCGCCTGGGTACTGGGAACGGCGACGTTCGACACCTCGGGCAATCTGCTGTTCATCGCCGCAACGCGGGCAGGACGGCTGGATGTCGCTGCGGTGCTGGCCTCCCTCTATCCCGCTTCAACTATCCTGCTGGCCGCATGGACCCTCCACGAGCGTCCTACGCGCCGTCAGGGCATCGGGATGGCGATCGCGGCGGCAGCCGTGGTAATGATCACGCTATAGCGGACAGCCCACCGTCATGTTCGGCAGAGCGTCCTGTGCCATGTTGCTCAAGGGCGCGGTCCCAGCCGGGACGAAGACAAGAAGACAAGCCGCCGCGTTGAACAGTACCGCTCCTGCCGAAGGCTGGCTCTTCGCCGTTGCCGTTCTTGCCCTCTCCACTCTGTTTTTCCCGATGTCAAGCCCCACCCGTCCAGAATCAAGCCTCGACCAAACTCATAAGTTGAACAAAAAAAGTAACTTATACATACAGGAAGATCTTCCTGAAGACTCGCCGATTAGTTTTGCCCAACCCGCTATACTTAAATCTGAATCGAAGAAAGCCCCGGCGAAGCTGGGGCTTTCCTCTTTAAAACGTATAAACCGTTTAGAAAGACGAATTTGGCCGTAACCCCTTTGATAGGACGACTTTACAAGGATGCAATCTATTAAGTTTATGATTATACGCAACTTACGCCGATATACCCCCCCGGGGGGGTACCCCCTGACCTGACCAATCGACCGGCTGCCTACAGCTTGATCTTGCTGGGATCTATCGTGGGTTTGGGATATTTGAGCTTGAGGCCCTGCATGACCTCGACCAGGATCGCCGAGATGGCGACGTTGCGGTACCACTTGTGGTCGGATGGGATGACGAACCAGGGGGCATGCTTCTTGCTGGTGGCAGCGATCAAATCCTCGTAGGCCCTCTCGTACTGCGGCCAGAACTCGCGTTCCCTGAAGTCGGCCTCGTCGAGCTTCCACTGCTTGTTGGGAGTATCGATGCGGGACTGGAGCCGGCGGGTCTGCTCCTCATGCGAGATGTGCAGGAAGAACTTGAGGATGACGACGTCGTTGTCCGTCAGCATCTGCTCGAACTCGTTGATATCGTCGAGACGGTGTCGGACCGTCTTGGCAGAGATGAGCTTGTGGACGCGCGGGGGAAGGACATCCTCGTAGTGCGAGCGGTTGAAGATGCCGATCATGCCGCGCGGGGAAACCGCGGCGTGGACGCGCCAGAGGAAGTCGTGGCGTGCCTCGATCGGCGTTGGTACCTTGAAGGCGGTCACGTCACAGCCCTGCGGGCTGATGCCGGAGAAGATGTGGCGGATCGTTCCGTCCTTGCCGGCCGTATCCATGCCCTGCAGGACGATGAGCAGCGCCTTCTGCTGATTGGCGTAGAAGATCTCCTGCAACTCAGCAAGCTGCTCGCGATGCTTGACGAGGACAGGGGCTGCCGTCTCCTCGGCCTCGAAGTCGCCGGTCTCATCGGTAGGCATACGCGACAGCTTGACCGCCGCATTCTGCTTGATGAGGTACGGCGACTTTAGTTTCATGCGGAGTGCCTGGAAGTCGGTGGGATCGAGACGCGCGAACAGGAGTACGCGGGAGTCAAGCGCTGCATCGGAGAGCGAGCCATCCACTTAGCGGATGCGGCGGTTTACTTGACTGATTCCTCAGCCTTCGGGGTAACGGTGTGCGTCGTCTCGCCAGGCTTGTTGACATCCTCGGTGACGCCCTTCATGCCGTCCTTGAAGCCCCTGAGGCCTTCGCCAAGCCCCTTGCCGAGCTCGGGCAGCTTTTTGCCGCCGAACAGAACCAGAACCACGACAGCAAGAACGATGAGGTGTGTTGGTGTAAAGAGTTCGCCCATAGTAATTCTCCCTGCAGCCGGAATAAACACGCGCCGACCGGCACCCACTATTGTCGCACAGCCGCAATCCGCTGATAGATACGTCCTCGAGATAAGGCAGATGGGTGCCGGACGTTATATCTTGGAAGTGAACCAAGTGCGGGAACAGTGACGGAACTGCAGGAGAAGATGTTGGAAAAGAAGCCGGGAATGATGTTGCAGAAGACAACAGGGGCGCGGAAGAACACGGTTCGCGTATTGACTGGAATGCTGATGGCTGCGTTGCTGATAGCGGGAGCAGAGCGGGCAACGGCGCAGGGCAAGAACAAGATTGGTCCAGCGGCTCCTGTGACCTATGACAACAGGTATGAGATCTATGGCGGCATCAACCTGATGAACTTCCAGGCTGGGCAGGATCTTCCGACCCGGATGAACATGGGTGGCGGCGAGGTCTCGATGACCTACTGGCTGACGAACCACGTGGGACTGACCGCAGACTACCGCGGCGAAGCGGGAACGACGCCGGTGCATCCGAACGCCTTCGAAATCAACCGTCCGTTGGTCTACATGAATATGGGCATGTTGGGAGCACAGTACCGTGGCCCGAAGAACCGCTATGCGGCGATCAACTATCACGCCTACTTCGGCGCGTCCCATGGCGTCTTCGACAGCAGCACCGGCAATGTGCCGCCGCAGTACCTCCCGACGATCGGGCTGTACACGAACCGCACCAAGGGCATTGCAGCGCTGGGCGGCAGCGTCGACTTCAACTACTCGAAGAATATAGCGATCCGGTTGGCGCCGGACTTGATGCTGGAACACTTCGGGACGGAGACGCGACAGTTCTTCGCGATCTCAGGTGGAGTCGTCTACCGATTCGGCAAACGATAAACACGAAGTTATTCAAAGGAATGGGGCGGAGAGTAATCTCTCCGCCCCATTCCTTTGCCGATTGAAAGAATTACCAGGAGTTGCCCTGCTGCATGAACTCCGGTGAGACAGGGTTCTCGTAGACGGAGTAGTCGCGGGTTACGACGGTGAGGCCACTGGCGGAGACGAAGTAGTTCTTCTTATCTTCGTTGGGATCGTAGCCGATGACAGTGCCGTCCGGGATATGGACATCGCGATCGATGATGGCGTGGCGGATGCGGCAGTGGCGACCGATGTTGACGTGGGAGAAGACGATGCTGGAGTCGACGTCGGCGTAGGAGTTGACGCGTACGTCCTGCGAGAGGACGCTGTTGCGGATGACGGCTCCGGAGACGATGGAACCTGAGCAGACGATGGAGTTGATCGCCATACCAGTGCGCCCCGGTTCGCCGAAGACGAACTTCGCCGGAGGGTACTGGTAGGGACGCGTGCGCATCGGCCAGGATTTGTCGTACAGATTGAAGGTGGGGGAGACGGTGGCAACGTCCATATTGGCCTCGTAGTAGGCCTCGAGCGTACCCACGTCGCGCCAGTAGAGAGCTCGCTGTTTGTTCTCATCGACGAAGTTGTAGGCATGCATCTTGAAACGGCCGAGGAGGTTGGGCAGGATGTTGTGACCGAAGTCGTGTTTGGAGTTGGGATCTTCGGCGTCCTTGATGAGCTCGGGCAGGAGGACGTCGGTGTTGAAGATGTAGATGCCCATGGAGACGTCGACCATGTCGGGGTTGAAGGGCGAGCGGATCTTTGTCACTTTGGGCTTCTCATCGAAGCCGGTGACCTCGCCGTTGCGGGCGACCTCGACGACACCGAAGGCGGAGACCTCCGTTGGGGCGACGGGCAGGGTGGCGAGGGTGACGTCGGCTCCCGAGTCGCGGTGCTGCTCCAACATGAGGGCATAGTTCATCTTGTAGATGTGATCGCCGGAGAGGATGATGACGTGCTTGGGCTCTTCGGAGCCGATGGAGTAGATGTTCTGGTAGACGGCGTCGGCGGTTCCCTGATACCAGCTCTTGGAGACGCGCTGCATGGGAGGAAGGATTTCTATAAACTCGCCAAGCTCGTTGGCCACGACCGGTCCCCATCCTTCGCGAATATGGCGGTTGAGGGAGAGGGCCTTGTACTGCGTAAGAATGTAGACGTGACGCAGGTCCGAGTTGATGCAGTTGGAGAGGGTGATGTCGATGATGCGGTACTGACCGGCGAAGGGAACGGCCGGCTTCGCACGATCGCGAGTAAGGGGGAAGAGCCGTTCACCGGCACCACCGGCAAGCAAGACGCCAAGCGTATCTCTCATATTCCAACGACCTCGAACAATTAACTATTAGCTTTGAACCACTTCCATCGGATGCAAAAAACAGAGGACACGTCTCAAAGAAACGCGAGTCTACCACGCAACGATTGATTTTGTACCTGTTCGGAGCTTATAGGAGCACTAGAGAGGAGGCCCAGCAGCAAAAGCCTGGGCCAGGGTAGCGTGCCGTAACCACTACTCTTCGATTGGGCCGTCAGTCGCGTCTTCGGTGAGACTGATGCGCAAAGATTTCAAAAAGGTCAGATCATTTCTGGTGAACGGACCTTCTGCATTTTCGTCAGCGATTTCAGGGGATTCCTCGGTTTCGGCCTCCACTTCATTGAGGCCGATGGTGGCCTCAAGCATGAGCAGGACATCAAAACCTTGTTCGCGGATGTTTTTGACGACGCCAGCGATGTCCTCCGATTCAGAGACGGACTCGTGGATCGCTTCGCCAAGCTTCTGGATCAGGTTTTTAACCTTCTGATTCAATGCCACCTCCGGGCTGCCCTATGTATGCAATCTCACCGCGCATCGGGTATTCCCAGCTAAAGGAGACCGGCGGGAACGGCATTGCGGGTACTACTGGCATATCGACGTCCACCCACAGAATACGCTTTCGCCAGTACTAGCTGCAATGCATTTGAACGGTGGATTTTATTTCGCTAGACGACCGTGTGGTGATCGGCCCAGGCCTGTTCCAAGCGGTGGGCAAGCTCAGGTACCGAACGCGTCCGTTTTGGACTCCAGGCCAAAAAACATACTGCCGCGGCACAGAAGCCGCCTGCCGTCCAGAGAAAACTCTTCATCATCGTGATCGGCTCCTTGTCGCGTAACTGCTGACTCTGAGTTGGATGCAGCCAGAGGCGACGACGTCTATTCGAAGCGAAACTTTCGCTCGGACGCTGGAAACGACTACACTTTCGGGTATGGATTCGGTACGGTTCGGTCGTGCGCTTGGTATCGGGGCCCGTGCGGCTGCGAAGACGCTGGTGACGGCGGTTGATGCGGCTACTGCTCCGAACCCTTCAGCTGGGATAAAACCCAAGGCAGGATTGGGCGTCAACCCCGTGGAAAACATGGCTGGTGCTCCGGGAACCAGGCTAGTGGAGAAGGCAGTCCGGACAACAGAGCAGGTGCGGCAGACGAAACAGGGACTGGCACGTGGGGGCAAGCGCTTTGGCGAGGCGGTCTGGGGACCATTCGTGAAGCTTTCGGGGGTCCTGTGGCTGGAGTTTACAGGGGTTTTCTTTGGCATATTTACCCTGTTCGCGGGGACGGGTGCGTGGAAGCTACGTGGGGAGTTGCACCAGACTGCTACAAATCACGATGCTCATGTGCATCTTCTGCTCTCGGCCGGAATGGCAATCTTATTCGGGTACTTCTTTGTCAGCAGCTTCGTGAAGGCAAGTCGGCGAAGCCGCAAGCGCTAAGCTGAACGGTCAACGAGTACACTACAGCGTCATGCCGGAGTCACCTAAAACCAGTTCTGGAATTCCTGTCGAGCTTGTCTATGACGCGGAGAGCCTCGCGGGATTTGATGCTGCCCCCCAGATAGAGAAGCCCGGGGCCTATCCGTTTACGCGAGGCATCCAGCCGACGATGTACCGCGGACGGCTGTGGACTATGCGGCAATATGCAGGCATGGGAGACGCCGAGGAGTCGAACCGGCGATATAAGTTTCTGCTGGCGCATGGGACCAAGGGACTATCGGTGGCATTCGACCTGCCGACGCAGATTGGGTATGACTCCGACTCGCCGCTGGCACTGGGCGAGGTTGGTAAGGTAGGGGTTGCCATTGACTCGATCGAGGACATGCAGCAGCTGTTCGACGGCATTGCGCTGGATACGATCTCAACCTCGATGACGATCAATGCAACGGCGTCGATCCTGCTGGCGCTGTATGTGGCGGTGGCGCGGCGGACGGGGGCGAACGTTGGCAAGCTGAGCGGGACGATTCAGAACGATATCTTGAAGGAATATATCGCTCGGGGAACGTATATCTATCCAGTGAACCATGCGATGCGGCTGGTGACGGACATCTTTGCCTGGGGGGCAGAGGAGGTGCCGGAGTGGAATACGATCTCGATCTCGGGCTATCACATGCGCGAGGCTGGATGCACGGCGGTACAGGAGGTGGCGTTCACGCTGGCCAATGGCATGACGTATGTACAGGCAGCGATCGACGCCGGTCTGGATGTGGATGCGTTCGCTCCTCGGTTAAGCTTCTTCTTTAACTCGCATAACAATCTGCTGGAGGAGGTCGCGAAGTTTCGCGCGGCAAGGCGGATGTGGGCGCGGATTATGAGGGAGCACTTTGGTGCGAAGAATGCCAGGAGCTGGATGCTGCGGTTTCATACTCAGACAGCTGGATCGACGCTAACAGCACAGCAACCAGAGAATAATATTGCGCGGACAACGTTGCAGGCGCTGGCTGCAGTACTGGGCGGAACCCAAAGTCTGCATACGAATGGATTTGATGAAGCGCTGTCGCTGCCTACAGAGAATGCGGCGCGGATTGCCCTGCGGACGCAGCAGATATTAGCGCATGAGAGTGGAGTGGCGCAGACGGCGGATCCGCTGGCGGGATCGTTCTATGTGGAATCATTGACGAATGAGATCGAGCGGCGGGCGCAGGAGTATGTGGACACGGTTGCGAGGTTCGACCTGGGGGGCAGGTATGGGATGCTGCGGGCCATCGAACAAGGGTATGTGCAGCGGGAGATTCAGAATGCGGCGTATGCGTATCAGCGGGCAGTGGATGCGAAGGAAGCGGTGGTAGTCGGAGTCAATGAATTTGTCAGCGAGCAGAAGGTCGCAGTGCCAATTCAGCGGATCAATGAGGCTCTGGAGGGTCGGCAGGTGGAGCGGGTGCGAGCGCTGCGGGTGCGGCGGGAAGCAGGAGTGCATGGGGCGGCTTTGCGCGGCGTGGAAGATGCCGCACGGGGTGGAGGAAATCTAATGCCGCAAATTTTGAATGCAGTAGAGAGCTTTGCAACGGTGGGCGAGATTGCGGATGTGATGCGGCAGGTGTTTGGGGAGTATAGGGAGACGGTTACGGTTTAAGATAGCTGGTGCGGTAGTGACTGGTGGCATCGAAACATTTGTTGTCGATAGTGCGTCTTTGGGTAGAGCTTGGCTCGTGGCAGGAGACGATATGGGAACAATGCGGTTTGGTTCATTCGCCTGTTATGCGGTGGGTTGGTTCTGTCGGGGTCGGTTGGAAGGGCGCAGCAGCCAGCTTCCATTGCGCCGGTGCCGCCGGCGCTTTTGGTGCGAAGAAGGTCTTCGTGTCGAATGCGGGCGCGGACGAGACGAGGGGTGCGTCGGACCCGCTGCCGATGTTCCGGCTAGTGACTTACGATCGAGATCTCACTATGTGCTGTGGGCCTTGACGGAGTCGATCGAGCGGGCGAATCTGCAGAAGACGCACGACCTTAACTTCGACGCCACGCTCTCGACTCTGGTGAAGGATGTGAAGAGGCTCGCGGCTCCGGTGACGGCTGGAACACCCTTGTCCTGGCTGGTTCGCAGCTGATTAGTAATTAATTTCGTCTGATTTCGCTCATTTTCGCCTCTGCTGTGTGCGGTATCCGGCCTGTTTCAGGCGCTGTAGCGATTTCCCTAGATACACTAGGATTTCCCCGCTGTATGGGACACGGCGAGCAAATAAAAAAGGCCGCGGGGGTGCTATCGTTTTGAGTGGTCGCAGAACGAAAGACAGAAGGAATTTGATATGGAAGAGACAACGACGGAACTTCGCAAGACTGCGCTAAATGCCGTGCATCGGGCAGCAAAGTCCAAGATGGTGGATTTTGGCGGATGGGACATGCCGGTGGACTGCTGTGGACTTGTGGCAGAACATATGGCCGTGCGCACGGCGGTGGGGGTTTTCGACGTGTCGCACATGGGCGATATCCAGTTGCGGGGACCGGGGTCGCTGGGTGCGGTGCAGCAGCTCTGCATGAATGATGCGTCGAAGCTGGCTGCGGGGCAAGCGCACTACTCGGCGATGCTGTATCCGAATGGGACCTTCGTCGACGATGTGGTGGTGCATAAGCTCTCGGACAACGACTACCTAATCGTCATCAACGCAGGCACAAGGGAGAAGGACATCCAGTGGGTGCGGAAGCAGATCGGCCATATGCCTGGCGTGCATGTGAACGACTTCAGCGACTACTACACTCAGATCGCAATCCAGGGGCCACGGGCGGCGGAGACGCTGCAGAAGCTGACCTCGGTAGATCTGAGCACAATCAAGAACTATTGGTTTACCTGGGGACAGGTGTGCGGACTGCACAACGTGATGATTGCGCGCACAGGCTACACCGGCGAGGACGGCTTTGAAATCTATATTCCCTCGGATGAGCCGACCAGTGCGCGAGTTTGGGGTGAGGTACTGGAGGCCGGTAAAGAGTTCGGTATTCTGGCTTGCGGACTGGGGGCACGCAATACGCTACGACTGGAATCGGCGATGGCGCTGTACGGACACGAGATATCTGACATGATCAACGTATTCGAGGCTGGACTGGGACGGTATGCAAAGCTCGACAAGGGAGACTTCGTCGGACGTGATGCCCTGCTGGAGATTCAGGCTGCAGGCGGTCCGAAGCGCAAGCTGGTAGGCCTGGAGATGATCGAGCGTGGGATCGGGCGGGATGGTTATCCGGTGTTTTCGCTGGACGGCAAGCGGCTGGGCGAGATCACCAGCGGATCACCGGGACCGTTCCTGAAGAAAAATATTGCGCTGGCCTATGTTCCTGTCGAATACGCCGCTTTGGATACTGAGGTGACGGTGGAGATTCGCGGTCAGATGGTGAAGGCCAAGGTTGTGCCTACACCCTTCTATAAGCGCCCAAAGAAATCGCTGTAGCCACACTAAGGAGAGTCAGTGCAATTTATCATTGTGAGCCGACGCCGGACGGATGTTTTTCCAACGGAAGCATTTACCCCTGAACTGGTCGCAGCCGAGGGACAACGCGTGCGTGAGCTTTACTCCGCCGGTCTGATCCGCAGCATCTGGCGACGGAAGGACACACCGGGTGCGGTACTCCTCATGGAAGCAGGTTCAGAGGAAGAGGTACGCGCTGCCGCGGCCAGTCTTCCACTGGCACAGCGTGACATGCTCGAGATCATCGTGTTGACGCAGTTGGAGCCGTACCCCGCATTTGGACCCCTCTAAACGACCTTGCCGCACGCTGTATTCCGGCTCGGACACACTACAATTGAAGATGGAGAGAATGCCAAGATCATGCCATATCCTGCCAATTACAAGTACACCAAGGAACACGAGTGGATTCACGTCGACAGCGGCAAAGGGACCGTCGGCATAACGGACTACGCGCAGAACTCGCTAGGCGATATTGTCTTTGTGGATCTGCCTAAGGTGGGCGACACGCTCGAAGCCGGTAAGATCTTTGGCTCGGTGGAGTCGGTGAAGGCGGTTTCTGACCTATTTTCTCCGGTATCCGGGACGGTTACTGCGATCAATGAGGAGCTGAAAGATGCTCCGGAGAAGATCAATGCAGACGCGAACAATACGTGGATGTTGAAGCTGGATGTGAGTAGCGTAGCTGAAGCCGATGGACTTCTCTCGGCAGCAGACTACGAAAAATTCATCAGCGAAGAGACCGGACACTAAAAGATATGCGCTATTTGCCGAAGTCCCCCGCGGACCGCGAGGAGATGCTCTCCGAGATTGGTGTCGCTTCGATTGATGAGCTGTTTTCTACTATTCCTGCCGAGTATCAGCTAAAGCGCGACCTCGCGATTCCCAGGCAGCATGGCGAGTCCGAGATTCTGGACCGCTTTCGGGTGTTCTCTGAGAACAATGCGACAGGCTATGCGAGCTTTCTGGGCGCAGGGGTCTACCGGCACTATCGGCCGGTCATTATCGACTCGCTGGTGCAGCGCGGTGAGTTTTTGACGAGCTACACGCCGTACCAGCCCGAGATCGCGCAGGGGACGCTGCAAGCGATGTTCGAGTTCCAGACGATGATCTGCGAGTTGACCGGCATGGAGATCGCCAACGCTTCGATGTACGACGGATCGACCGGCGCGGCTGAGGCCATCATGATGGCGGTGCGCGTGACCGGGCGCGATGGCGCAGTGGTAGCGCGGACGGTGCATCCGGAGTATCGGGAGGTCATTGCGACCTATGCCCAGCACCAGGAGATTCCGGTTACCGAAGTTGGCTACGCCCAGAATGGCCGCGTCGATCTGGCAGCGCTCGATGGTGCTATTACGAGCGATACGGCTTGCGTGTTGATTCAATCGCCGAACTTCTTTGGCACAATCGAGGACGTTACCGCGATCGCGGAGATTGCGCATAAGAAGGGCGCTCTCCTGATTGTATCGATCGCTGAAGCAGTTTCGCTGGGTATCGTGAAGCCTCCCGTTGAGGCGGATATTGTGTCGATGGAGGCGCAGTCGTATGGCGTGGCCATCGGCTATGGCGGACCTTACTGCGGTGTGATCGCCTGCAAGGAGAAGTTCTTGCGGCAGATGCCAGGGCGCCTCATCGGCGAGACGAAGGATGTGAACGGCAAACGCGGATTTGTGCTGACACTATCGACCCGCGAACAACATATCCGGCGCGAGAAGGCGACCTCGAATATCTGCACAAATCAGGCGCTGGTCGCTCTGATGACGACGATCTTCCTGACGGTCTATGGCAAACAGGGCATGAAAGAGCTTGCGGAGCAAAATCTGGCGAAGGCACATTATGCGCAGACGACGTTGGGTGTTGGCGCGAAGGTGCTGTTTGATGGCGCTCCGCGCTTTCATGAGTTTGTGCTTGATCTGCCGCAGAGTGCGGACGCGACAAATGCCGCACTGCTTGGCGACAAAATTATCGGCGGACTGCCTCTGGCGAAGTGGTATCCGGAGCTTGGGTCAAATGCCAGCCTGTGGTGCACTACAGAGCTGACGACGCGCAAGCAGATTGATGCGGCAGCCGCTGCGCTTACCGGTGTAAAGGCTTAACGATGGATGTATCGGCCGTCATAGGCGAGGAGTTGGTGGCAGTAGAGTTTGTGCAGGACTATCTGCAGCTCCGCTTTTCGGCTCCTCTTTTTATGTTGTATGACTGGCCGCATGTGCTACTGCCCGATTTTTCAGTGGCGTATGGCGAGCCGGAGTACCGCAATGCGCTCTGTGCACAGATCGGCGAAAAGGTTGCGCGGGCATCGCTGGAAGAGGGCGACTCACTGACGATTGAGTTCGAGAGCGGCACGGTGCTTGGTCTTTCCTTGCGCGAAGAAGATGTGGATGGGCCGGAGTCCGGGAGCTACTCGGAGACCGGTGACGCAGTTGATGCGGAGGAGTTTTAGCGATGGCAGATGAGAAGTTCGTAGGTTCGCCAAAGAAGGCGACGACCCATGTCAACCAGAATGAAGACCTGATCTTTGAGAAGTCGTCGCCGGGAAAGAAGGCTTACCGGCTGGCCGAGCTGGATGTTCCAGCCGTGGATGCCGCTTCCCTGCTGGGCGCGGCGTTGCGCACCGACCTTGGTGTGATGCCGGAGTTGAGCGAGATCGAGATCATCCGGCACTTCACGCGGCTTTCGACGTGGAACTATGCGATCGACCTCGGAATGTATCCGCTGGGTAGCTGCACGATGAAGTACAACCCCCGGGTGAATGAAGCGGTGGCGCGATTGGAGGGGATTGCCGAGGCGCATCCTTATCAGCCGGAGTCGTTGTCACAGGGCTGCCTGGGGATCATGAAGACCCTCTCCGACGCGCTGATCGAGATTACGGGCATGGATGCGATCACGCTGCAGCCGGCAGCTGGTGCTCATGGCGAGTTCACGGGCATCCTGCTGGTTCGGGCTTACCATGAGAGCAAAGGCAATCCTCGGAAGAAGATCCTGATTCCGGATTCGGCGCATGGGACGAATCCGGCGACTGCAGCTGTCTGCGGATATGAGGTTGCGAACCTGAAGTCGAACGCTCAGGGCATGGTGGATCTGACCGAGCTGGAGCGGATGGTCGATGAGGATACCGCGGCACTGATGTTGACGAATCCTTCGACGATCGGCGTGTTCGAGAGCGACATCCACAAGATCGCGGACATGCTTCATGCGAAGGGCGCGCTGCTTTATATGGATGGCGCAAACATGAACGCTCTGGTAGGCAAGACACGGCCAGGCGACTTCGGCGTCGATGTGATGCATTTGAACTTGCATAAAACTTTTTCTACACCGCACGGGGGTGGTGGTCCCGGATCGGGACCGGTGGCTTGCAAGAGGATACTGGAGCCGTTCCTACCTACGCCGGTCGTGGTGACTCGGGCGGATGGGTCGCTAGGGCTGGAGTACAACCGACCGCAGACTGTCGGACGTGTGCGGATGTTCTATGGGAACTTCGGCATGTTCGTGCGGGCGCTGGCTTACATCCTGGCGAATGGACCGGATGGGCTGCGGCAGACGACCGAGGATGCTGTGCTGAACGCCAACTACATCCGGGCGAAGCTGGAGGGCACGTTCGAGCTGCCGTACAAGACCCGGTCGCTGCATGAGGTCGTGTTCTCGGATAAGCTGCAGGCCAAGAACGGCGTGAAGACGGGCGATATGGGCAAGCGGCTGATCGACTACGGCTTCCACGCTTATACGGTTTCGTTCCCGATGGTCGTTCAGGGAGCGATGATGATCGAGCCTACGGAGAGCGAGAGCCGTGAGGAGCTGGATCTGCTGATCGATGCGCTGAAGCAGATTGCGCGCGAGGCCGAGGAGAATCCCGAGCTGGTGCAGACGGCTCCGCACTCGACGCGGATTCAGCGGCTGGACGAGACGACAGCGGCACGGAAGCCGATCCTGCGCTGGAAGGCTCCTGTGGCTTCTACGCCGCTTGCGGTCGATACAGCTGCCAAGGAGTGGTAGCTTGTCTGTCTTCTACGATCGGCAAGCGGAGCTCGAGAAGTATGAGTTCATGATGGGCGAGGCGCGCGGGCGACTTGCCGTCACGCTCGATGTGCTGACGGATGCGCTGATCCTGATTGGACAACATGGGGTTTACTGCACGAGCGCACGGAACCCGAATGTTCCGGCGCTCGATCTGCAGGCTGTTCTGGCCAACATCAATGGAGCGAAAGAGTTAATTTCGTCCGTGATGGAGCGGATCCGCCTCGATAAAGAGGCAGCCAAAGAGTCAGCCGGGTAGGCTATTCCGCTGTGATGGGTACGGACGCGTCGGTAGTCTCCCACTTTATGTGCAGCTCGGTGGTATTGCCCCGAGTGCGTTGGAAGGAGATGGACATCACTTCCTGAGGGGTAGGGAGGGTGTGGGTCTGCATGTCGACTCGACCGAGGTCCTGATCCTGCTTGTACTCCGTTCCCCACTGACCGGTCTGCTTGTTGACGATGAGTTGCCAGTGGTTGGCGCTGGGCAGGGTGTAGAGGGTATAGGTGCCTGCTGGGACGGTGAGGGTGCCGATCTTGAGGTCGCCTGCGGTGACCAGAGTGGTGGCCTCATTGGCTCCTGTGCGCCAGACCTTGCCGTAGGGGACGACCTCACCCATGATCTTGCGGCCACGCACGGAGGGAGCGTTGTAGTGGATGGTGATGTCCTTGCCGTTCAGCTTGACGCTGGCGTCGGCCTTGGGACTAGGGAGGGCTTTGCCCGCGGGCTGGTCCATCTTCATGTTTCCCATGGGCTGCTGGGCGAGGGCGGCGGTAGCCAGGAGGCAGCTACAGGTCAGTGTCGTGATAGCGCGGAAGAGCATGTGTATGGTCAACCTTTCGAAGTTCCGATTGATGGTGAACTGCGGGTACGGACACTGTCAACCTGGTAAGGTGCATGCTACGCTAGAGGTGCGCGCCCGTAGCTCAGCTGGATAGAGCGGCAGCCTCCGAAGCTGTAGGTCAGAAGTTCGAATCTTCTCGGGCGCACCATTTTTCCCTTCTTCCCTCCTCTGAGGGTCCCCCCCCAGGGGTATCTGGGCGTAAGTCCATTTATTACAGCTAGATAGCGGCGCATGTCTTGCTAAAGTCGTGCAAGTAAACAAGTTATGGCTAAATTCGTCCATCGAAAGAGGTTACCTGGTTATTTTGGAGTGATGGCGTGGTTGATCTCTGTTTTTTTCTCTATAACTTCTATTCTAGAGGGTTGGGGATAACTAACAGGCAAATTTCAGGAGATTTATCTTTGGCTTCAAGTTACCTATTTTGTGTTGTTTGCGGCATTGGATCGGATGCTTTTGGGTGTGTTGCCCCTTGACATGCGGATAATTCTCCATTGCACGGCTCACGATGAAGGGTGAGCCGCTTCGGTCGAGATGATTAGGTCGGCTGAGGAAGAACAAGCAACAGCAAGGGCGGTGGAGCTGGTTGTTGAAAAAGGTCTGGCGGTTGTGGCGAGTGAAGACCTTCGGGATCCTTCGCTGCGCTCAGGATGACGGCTAGAACATGCAACGGCAAGAGCAGGCGACAGCTAGAACAGACAACGGCAAGAACAGGCAACAGTTAGAACAGGCAACGGCAAGAACAGGCAACAGTTAGAACAGGCAACGGCAAGAACAGACAACGGCAAGAACAGACAACGGCAAGAACAGACAACGGCAAAAACAGGCGACGCTTGAACAGGGCGACGGCTTGAACGGACGACGGCTAGAACGGCAGCGGCGGCAGGCATAGGCAACAGCTATTTCAATGGCCTGTTCCACCCGATTCCTCGCTGCCTTCAGGGAGACACTCCCCCTATGCGTCCGCTCCCGCTACAATCGATATAGACGCGCAGGGCGAGTAGCTCAATGGATAGAGCATCAGCCTTCTAAGCTGACGGTTGCAGGTTCGAGCCCTGCCTCGCTCACCACTTCCCTGCGTGTCGGTTGGACTAGGCTTCCAGGAGCTCGTCTTCGCGGGTGGCGTGGGGGTGCTTCTGATCGTCCCCGCGATGGCCCGTGGCATGACATAGCGCCGCCAGCCCGATCAGCACCAGAGCAAGAACACATACCCCGTTCCACTTCCAGTGCACCCAGGCGATCGTCGCCAGCGCCGATCCTCCTGCCGCGCCGGTGAAGTACATCGTCATATAAACGGTGTTGAGCCTGCTCCTGGCGGATGGCACCAGGCCAAAGATCCGGGTCTGATTGGCGATCTGCATCATCTGCGCCCCCATATCCAGAACGATGACGCCGATCACCAGAGCTACAAGATGCACTGCCGTAGAAACTGCAATGCGCTCCTCTCCCCAGAGCAGGAGATAGGACCCGCCCAGCAGAGCTATTCCTACGGAGAGGACCCACCTCGACCCATGCTTATCCGCCAACCGGCCGGCGAGCGACGCCACCATTGCCCCGGCTGCTCCCACAATGCCGAAGGTCCCGGCGACTCCCGCACCCAGCCCATAGTGGCTATCCAGCAGGAAGGCCAGCGTCGTCCAGAAGCAGCTGAAGGACGCAAAGGCCAGCCCGCCCACGATGCCGGACTCGCGCAGTAGAGGCTGCGAGCGGAACAACGTCCATAGGGACTTCATCGCGTCGCTGTACCGGAGCTCCTGCTTTGGCGGCAGCTTCGGCATGACCCGCCAGAGCAGCGGCACAAACGCCGCATTCATCACTGCCGCCACGACAAACACATATCGCCAGCCATGGATGTGGCTCACCCAGCCGGCAAAGGTCCGGGCCAGCAGAATCCCCAGCAGCAGGCCAGTCATAACGATGCCGATGGCCCGGCCGCGCTGTTCGTGCGACACCAGATCAGGAGCAATCGGCAGCACAATGTGGGTTACCGCTGACAGCATCCCGATCAGAATGCTGCCCGCAATCAGCAGGCTCAGCGTGGGAGCCATCGCCACCAGCAATAGAGCGACCGCCACCGCGCCAAACATGCGCATCATCAGGGCGCGGCGCTCGAGCACATCGCCCAGCGGAACAAAGAACAGCAGCCCAACCGCATAGCCGACCTGCGTGGCCACCGCGACAAATCCGGTGTGCCCGGCGGTGGCGTTGTAGGTATGGGCCATCTCCAGCAGCAGCGGCTGGTTGTAGTACATCGTCGATACGCCGACTGCGCAGGCGAGCCCTAAAAAGGGCAAAGGAGCGCGAAACTCCGGCTTTGAACTGTCTTTCATTCCAATGTGGCCCTACTCCAGTGTAGGGCCTAGTGGTCCTATTCGTCTCGCAATTGGTCAGTCCAATCGACTAACCCTTGCCCAATGTCAACTTAGCGATCGTCGCCAGTTGCATGAACGAGGTACCCTCGTAGATCTTTCCGATCTTCGCGTCCCGGTACAATTTTTCAACGGGATAGTCCTTCACGAAGCCCGAGCCACCGAAGACCTCTACGGCGAGACTCGCTACGCGCTCCGCTACCTGCGAGGCGAAGTACTTGCACATCGCCGCCTCCTTGAGGAAGTCGAGCTTTGCATCCTTCAGGCGGGCAGCGTTGTAGACCAGCAGCCTTGCGGCCTCAATATCGGTCGCCATCTCGGCGAGCTGGAACTGCATCGCCTGAAACTCCACCAGCGCCTTGCCGAACTGCTTGCGCTCCCTGGCCCACTTCGCGGCGTGTCCCCACGCCCCTTGCGCCAGGCCGAGCATCTGGGCTCCGATGCCGATGCGACCCTCGTTGAGGGTCTCGATGGCTATCTTGTAGCCCTTGCCTGGTTCGCCCAGGACCTGCGAGGCAGGCACGACACAGTCTCGGAAGACCAGTTCGCAGGTGCTGGAGGCTCGGATGCCGAGTTTGTCTTCCTTTTTTCCGAGGGTGAATCCGGTCGCTCCCTTTTCAACGAGGAAGGCGGTGATCCCCTTGTACCCGGCAGCTGGATCGAGTGTAGCGAAGACGATGAAGATGCCTGCCTCCTTCGCGTTGGTGATCCACAGCTTCTGCCCGTTGAGCATGTAGTCGTCGCCGCGTTTGATTGCTCGGGTCTGTAGCGCGAAGGCGTCGGAGCCGGACGAGGCTTCACTGAGCGCATAGGCTCCGATGGTGTCCGTTGCGAGACGAGCCAGGTATTTGCGCCTCTGCTCCTCGGTCGCCCATCGGATAAGCGCGTTGATACAGAGCGTGTTCTGCACATCGACCAGGACGCCGACCGATGGGTCGACCGCCGAGATCTCCTCGACGGCGAGAATCGCCTCGAAGAATGTTCCACCCGCTCCGCCGTACTCCTCGGGAACTTCGATCCCCATCAGGCCGAGGCCGAAGAGCTTTTTGATGAGCGCGGCGTCCATCTGCTGCGCCTCGTCCATTGCACGGACCAGAGGGCCGATCTGCTCGACCGCGAACTGCCGGATAGTATCGCGGAACATCCGCTCGTCTTCACTCAACTGCGTCAGAGCCATCGGCCCAGCTTGCTGCGTCATCCACTCACCTCAGAAGCCTAAGAGAAAGGTGAGTTTAGCACTGCGGAGGATTGACGGAATAGCGGTTCAGCTTCAAGTAGGGATACTAGCCGGCTACCTTCGTGAGCCGCCCACGCCGGCTGACGATTGACAGCTTCTCGGTCTTGAGAATCTTTCGCGCCTGATCCTTCGCATGGCTCGCCCATGGGCCCACCGGGTCCAGCCGTACATAGGTCAGCCAGTGGCGCAGGGCTCGCCGCTTATGGCCCTGACGCTCGTATGCCAGCGCCAGGTTGTAGTGGGCGTCGGCGTACTGCGGCACCAGCGACACGGCCTTTTGATAGGCTACGGTCGCCTCGTTCAACTGCTGCATCTCGTCGAGCACGTTGCCGAGATCGAAGAAGGCCAGAGCGTACTCCGGGTCAGCGAGGGTGGCGCGGCGGTAGAGAGCCTCCGCCTGCCCGTACTTTCGCAGGTTGTAGTGGATCGTTCCGAGATTGATGAGCGTCGGCGCATGCTCGGGCCGCATCGCCAGGATCTCCTCATAGAGGAGGATAGCCGCGGGAATGGTCGCGGGGCTCTCTTCCAGCTGCACGGCACGGAGAAACATCTCCTGCACCTCGGCTGCGTGTTGGGCGAGAGAGCCACTGGCTCGGACCACCTGCAGCTGCCGGCCGTCGGAGGTTTCGAAGTCGAACGCGAGCTGCTGCGTCAGCGGATCCATCAGCGCACCGGCGTGCCGGAAGGTCAGGCGAGAGCCTCGCCTGACGGCGCTCGCCTCCAATAGCGGGTTACGCATCCCGGCGACGCGCTGCATGGCATCCACCGATGCCCGAATGCTCTTGGCAGAGATGCGCATTGAGGCCTGCAGATCGCGTAGCGTTCGCAGCTGGCCCAGTTCTTCAAAGGAATAGTGTTCGTGGGGGGAGATGAGCCCTGCCCGCTCCCACGCCACCAGCTGGCGCGTATGCAAGTGCAGGATTCGTAGAACGTCTTGACGGCTATATCGGGTCACGTTGGTGTCTCGGTTGGCAACCGTCTTACAGATGCAGCCTAAACTCTTTGTCGAGTATGCGTGGCAAACCTACGCCAATCAAGAGAATTTCCCGTGAAGCCATCAAATACCAGTGGATAACTTGTACCAAATAGGATACGGGACGGCATGGGCGCATTCCGATAGTGGTAGCCAGTTCTTACTGGCGCATGAATTGTGAAGGCAAGAATGGAGCCGATGAGTGGAGTGGAACCGCTGCCCTACCTGGTTATGAATTACGCGGTGCTCTATGCTACTTTCTTCCTAAACCTCAATATTTTCAATAACTTATTCATGATTTTCCGCACGGCTAGAAGAGTCATGCCGTTGATTCCCATGAGGTAATTCGCTAGACGCTTGCTGCTTGCTCCCAGCTGGGATCTAGATCGACCCATTGGCTGGATTGGCACCAACTGGTCTCCATCTCTGGGACGCTGAGCAGGCCGTGGCCTTGCTTGCAGTTCAGCTCGGTGCCGTTCCACTCAAGGAGATTGTGCGAGGGCCGACCTACGCGCATGGGGGTGGCGAGCGACTGTACGCACTGTTTGCAGCGCTGCTCCTGGTCGCGGAGAGCCCAACGCAGGCCGACAAGGGCGAAGATCACGAAGCAGAGAACTTGAAGGAAGTCGGCGGTGTTTGGCAAGGCAGTGTGAATGGGCTGGCAGAGATCTGCGCTCAGCAGAAATGCGAGAAGCAAAACCTGCGATATCTTTACGGCGAAGAAGAGCTGTCGCTTGATCCAGTAGAGTCTGTTGTTCGTAGAGCCTTGTTCGATATGCCTGCGCGATGCGGTGGCGAAGGCAACGAAGACGACGAGGGGCGCTGCGAGAAGGGATAGGTTGAAGTGGTCGCTGAGATAAGGGCTGAGCGAATGCCAACCGCCCGTAAGGACCAGAGCGATCAGGGTGGAGAGAAGACTAAGACCGAGGAGGGAGGAGATGCAGAGGGTGGCGGTGCCGCTGAGGGTACGTCTCCAGCTATCCGTGCGGAGCCAAAGGGCGTCCCATATGAGGCCGATGGAGAGATCGGTGACAACAGAGAGGGTTTGGATGCGATGACTGCGGCTGCGGTGGTGCATGTGCCAAAACTCGGCCCTCCAGGCGCGGGACCACTCTTCGCGTTCTGCGAAAGGGACGACTCTCTCAACGATGCACAAAAGGTTGCGATCAAAGAGCGGCAGAGGCGCGGGAGGTTGATGGCTCATGAACGCTTCTCCGGAACGAGGTGTGCGAGGAGTGGGTATCTCTGGGTGGCAGCGAGTGCAGCAGTCTTGCCTTCACGAGTGACCTCATAATAGCGGCGAGCAGGGCGCTGCTTCGCCGTAGCCTCTTCTTCAGGCTCCCACCTGGATTCGACGAGTTCGTCGCGCTCGAGACGGCGGAGCGCGGGATAGACGGTGCCGCTAGGTAAGCCAGTCACCTCCATGACGTCCAATCCGAAGCAGTAACCGAGGCTGAGTGCCTTGAGAATGAGAGCCGCGCTATGAGAGAGGCGAGGGGTGTTCATGGGCTATGTAGTATGCTATCACAAAGTAGTACGCTACATAGGGGTGAGGACCATGCTGGAACTCAAAAATGTGTCGAAGAGCTATCGCAGCATTCCCGCAGTGGAGGATGTGAGCTTCGTCCTGAAAGAGGGCGAAGTGCTGGGATACCTGGGGCCGAATGGATCAGGGAAGTCGACAACGGTGAAGATGGTGATTGGGATGATTCAGCCGACGAAGGGGAAGGTTCTCTTTGCGGGAAGGAATATCCATGACGATCTGGCGTCATACCGGGCACACCTGGGGTATGTCCCTGAGGAAGCGCAGGTGTATACGCATCTCTCAGGCCTGGAGTATCTGCAACTGATTGGACGGTTGCGTGGGATGCAAGAAGAGCTGATTGAAAGCAAGGCACGAACCTTGCTACAGCTCCTGTCGCTGGAGGCGGCGCAGTACTCGGCGCTGTCCGACTATTCGAAGGGAATGAAACAACGAGTGCTGATTGCGGCGGCACTGCTGCATGATCCGAAGCTGATCGTCTTTGACGAGCCGCTATCGGGGCTGGATGCGGTTTCGGCACGACTGTTTAAGGACTTGATGGTCCTGCTGGCGCGTGAGGGAAAGGCAATTCTTTACATCTCGCACGTGTTGGAGGTGGTGGAGCGGGTATGCGATCGAGTGATTGTGCTGGCAAAGGGCAGGGTGGTCGCCGATGCCGCGCCGCGCGACCTGACCAAGTTGATGGAGTTGCCAACGCTGGAGAGCGTATTTGCGCAGCTGGTGCAGCAGACGGATACGGAGCAAGTAGCGCAGAAGATGGTGGACGTGATGAAGGTGCACCATGGGTAAGAGAAACCGCGCGCTTCGAGCGCTGATCGAACATTTCTTTCGGCGGTTCTTCGACAACGACACAATCCAAGTGGATGGAGATACGCTGACTACCGTGGTGCGCGCCGTATCGGTCGTGGCCGTGCCGGGGCTGATGGTTGGATTCTTTCTGCAGAACAAATATCCGCAGAGACCTCTGTGGGGTGCGATTGCGGACCATTACTTCTTCGTGCTGTTTTCGTTTGTGGTGATGGGTGCGGTATCGATCTTTGAGTGGGAGATGCTGTTTCCCGACCGGCTGGATTTTCTGGTTCTATCGCCGCTGTCTTTGAAGCCGATGCAGATGCTCGCGGCGAAGGCCGCTGCGTTGGTCGGATTTTTGGGGCTGTTTCTTGCTGCCTGCAATCTCTTTGGAGCGGTCATGCTGCCGGCGGTGAGCAAAGGTGACTTCTTCCGGCAGGTGTATGCGCATGGGGCTGCGGTGCTGTCGGCAGGAGTGTTTGCGGCGTTGCTTTTTCTTGCCCTGGGCGGAGTGCTGCTTTGTGTGCTGGATGCGGCGCGGTTTCGCGTGATTTCGCCGATCATGCAGATGTTGTCCGTGATGGCGTTGGTACTGCTGATGCTGCAGTTTCCGTGGGTTGGCAGTTCGATGCAGGCATTGCTCTCGGACCCGCTGGGGAGGGCGCGGTGGATACCGCCGCTCTGGTTTCTCGGCGTGTACGAGCAGTTGCTACGCGGAGATGCTGCGCCGGCATTCGCGCGAGAGATGACAGGCTATGCGATCCGTGGAACAGCGACAGCAGCGGTGGTGGTCTTGCTTACGTATCCCATGGCGTGGGCGCGGATGCGCAAGATGGCCGTCGAAGGAGGATCACGGAGACGAGGGCAGCCTCCACCGTGGCTGGCCACGCTGGTGCATCGAGTGGTTCGGCGCCCTGGGGAGCGTGCGGTGTTTCACTTTATCGGACAGACGATCCGGCGGAACAATCGTTACCAGGTGTATCTGGCGATGTACTGCGGAACCGGCCTCGCGCTGGCTCTGGCGTGCGCGGTGACGCTTCGCGTAAGTGGCGGAGGCATCCGGCTTGCGTTCTCCGATGAGGGTCTGCATGCGATGATGCCTCTGCTGTTGTTCTGGGTGATTGCAGGGCTGCGAACGGCTTTCGCCTTCCCGCTGAATTTGCCGGCAGGGTGGATCTTTCGTATTACCGGTGCGACTCTCAGCGAGTGTACGGCGGCGGCGCGCAAGTGGGTGCTTCTATGTGGCATGGGTGTGATGTGCTGCATCCTGGTTACACTGCGTGTAATCGCATGGGACGTTCGACATCTGCTGGTGCAGGTGGTGTGCGGGCTATGCCTTTGTGTCTTGCTGACAGATGGGTTCTTCTCACAGCAGAGTGTGCCGTTCAACCGGCCGAGAATGCCGGGAAGGACTAGTTTGCCGCTCATGCTGACACTCTATGTGGGAGTGTTCCCGCCGTTTATCTTCTGGGTGATCGACATGGAAATGAAGCTGGAGAAGGATCTGCTGAAGCTCCTGCTGCTGGGATGCGCGGCCACAGCAATTCATGGTGCGCTGGGCGTTCTGCACAGGGCGCCTGAGGAGGTCGAGGAAGAGATGGAGGGCTATGAGGGCGAGTTCAACTG
>Ga0193743_1000358_pt1 | contig 36067 bp, 34 predicted proteins | sample L2c2metaG_FD_143038 | JGI IMG/M metagenome (GOLD analysis project Ga0193743, IMG submission 143038) | Soil microbial communities from a riparian zone of the East river system, Colorado, United States - L2c2 | ecosystem: Environmental > Terrestrial > Soil > Riparian zone | place: USA: East River... | reverse complement strand
GGCTCCACGGCGATCTCCATCTCGCGGCACTCGCTGATGTACTTCACCACGTTCTCGGGCTTCGAGATTTCGCTGGTCAAGAGCGCGGCCATGAACTCAACCGGGTAGTGCGTTTTGAGATAGGCCGTGTGATACGCCAGCAGCGCATACGCTGCCGAGTGCGACTTGTTGAAGCCGTAGCCGGCGAACTTCTCCATCTGGTCGAAGATCTTCGTCGCCTTGTCCTTGGGGTGCTTGTTCCTGGCGGCGCCGGTGGCGAAGCGTTCGCGCTGCTTGGCCATCTCCTCGGCATTCTTCTTGCCCATCGCCCGCCGCAACAGGTCCGCTTCGCCCAGCGAGTAGCCCGCGAGCACGTTCGCAATCTGCATCACCTGTTCCTGATACACGATTACGCCCAGCGTCTCCCGGAGCAGCACTTCCAGCTCGGGCAACTCGTACTCCACCTTGCTCCGTCCCCACTTGCGCTGGATGAAATCGTCGATCATGCCGCCCTGGATCGGGCCCGGACGATAGAGCGCATTCAGCGCCGTTAAATCTTCGACCGTCGTGGGACGATATCGGCGCAAAACATCGCGCATGCCGCCCGACTCGAATTGGAAGACGCCGGAGGTCAGTGCCTTGTGGAAGACATGCTCGTAGGTAGTCTGATCGTCCAACGGCACCGTCGCCATGTTCAGTTCCATCTTCTGGTTGCGCCGGATCAGCTTCAGACAATCGTCAATGACGGTCAGTGTGGTCAGCCCAAGAAAATCCATCTTGAGCAGACCCATCTTCTCCACCGCCTTCATGTCATAGGCGGTGACGATTTCGTCATTCTTGGAGCGGCAGACCGGCACCAGTTCGGTAAGCGGCTTTGGCGCAATCACCACGCCCGCTGCATGCACACCCGCGCCACGGGCCAGGCCTTCAAGCTTCTTCGCCGTATCCACCAGCTCGCGCACCTGCGTGTCGGCTTCATAGGCGGCCTGCAATTGATGCGAATCTTTCAGCGCCTGTTCAATCGTGATGCCGATGGTCGCCGGCACCAGCTTGGCGATGCGGTCCACATCGCCATACGGCATATCGAGAGCACGGCCCACGTCCTTGATCGCCGCCTTCGCTGCCATGGTGTTGAAGGTGATGATCTGCGCCACCTGCTCGCGGCCGTACTTGCGCGTCACGTACTCGATGACTTCGCCGCGGCGGTTCATGCAGAAATCGATATCGATATCCGGCATGGAGATGCGCTCCGGATTCAGAAAGCGCTCGAAGAGCAGCTCGTTCTGCAATGGATCGATGTCGGTGATCTCCATCACATAGGCGACCAGCGATCCCGCAGCCGAGCCACGCCCCGGTCCCACCGGAATCTCGTGCTCCTTCGCATAACGGATGAAGTCCCACACGATCAGGAAGTAGCCGGGAAACTTCATCTGCTTGATGCAGTCGATCTCGCGCTCCAGCCGCTCGCGATAGTCCGCCTCGGTCTTGCGCAACAGGCCGCGGTCCTTCAGGTGCTGGATGGCCGTCTGCAGCCGCTTCTCGAAACCGGCGCGGCATACCTCTTCGAAATAACTGTCGATGGAGTGCCCAGCCGGCACCGCGAACTCGGGGAATGGATTGTCCACCTTGTTCAGCTTGAGCTGGCATCGCTCGGCGAATTGCATGGTGCGGCTGACCACTTCGGGCGCATGCGAGAAAAGCCGCTCCATCTCCTCGGCGGACTTCACATAAAACTGATCGGAGTCGAATTTGAAGCGCTTCGGGTCATGGATCGAGCCCGCGGTCTGCACGCACAACAGGACCTCGTGCGCATGATGATCGTCCTCGCACAGATAGTGGCTGTCATTGGTCGCCACCAGCGGGATGCCGAGTTCCTTCTCCATGCGGAACATGTCCGCGTGGATCTTCTTTTCCAGCTCCAGCCCCTGATCCTGGATTTCTAAAAAGAAGTTCCCTTTGCCGAAGATGTCCTGATAGCCCGCGGCCACGTTGCGCGCGGCCTCATACTTGCCCGCCATCAGGTTTTCGCAAAATTCGCCTGCCAGGCAGCCGGAGAAGCCGATCAGCCCGCTCGCATGCTCGGCGAGATAGCGTTTCGAGATGCGCGGTTTGCGATAGAAGCCGTGCAGCGAGGCTTCCGAGGTAATGCGGACCAGGTTGCGGTAGCCTTCCTCGTTCTCCGCCAGTACCAGCAGGTGGTTGTAGTCGTCGCCCTGCGGATCGGCGCGATGGTCTTCCTTTTTGCAGACATAAAGCTCGCAGCCCAGGATCGGCCTGATCCCCTTGGCCTTCGCTGCGTCAAAGAAATGGACCGCGCCATAGATGTTGCCGTGATCGGTGATGGCGACGGCCTTCTGGCCAATTGAATCGACGTGCGCGACCAGCTTCTCCACGTCGCAGGCGCCATCCAGCAGCGAGTAGTCCGTATGCAGATGAAGGTGGGTGAACTCAGCCATACTCTCCCTTCATTTTATTTCCGCGCGCCACGACGCACTTAAGGAATGCCTTGTGCGTCCCCGTCCCGGAGTGAGGAAATCAGGGACGCAGCACCTCTGGGCGTGGGCGAATCCATCCATCGGGTAGCCGGTTCGTAACCTGCAAAACAAAAGAGGCGAGCATCGCTCGCCTCTTTCAGCACACCCGGCTTCAACGCTTCTTCTTTGCGGCTGCTTTCTTGGCTGGCGCGTTCTTTTTCGCTGGAGCCGCTTTCTTCGCGGCCTTGTGCGCCGGATTCGCTTTTGCCGCGGGCTTCTTCGCGGCAGCCTTCTTCGCTGCAGGCTTCCCAACCGCTTTGTTCGCCGGTGCCGCTTTCTTTGCAGGAACAACTTTCTTGGCAGCAACCGCCTTCTTCGCAGGTACCGCAGCTTTCGGTTTCGCCTCGGGCTTCGTCACCTTCGCAGGTGCCTTTGCAACAGCTTTGGCGGGTGCAGCAGCTTTCGCGGGCGCAGGCTTTACCGTTGCCGCAGTTTTCGCTGGCGCAGATTTCGCAGCCACCGCTTTTGCTGGAGCAGGCTTCTGCGTCTTGGCCTCTGCAGCCTTTGCCGGTGCAGGTGATTTCCCTTTCGCTGCAGCCTCGGCAGGAGTCGCTGCCTGCGCCGGCGCTACGGTCTTAACAGCCTTGGGCGTCTCTTCCTTCTTGGCCGGCTTCTTCTTCGCAGCACGCGGTTTGCGCAGGTTGACCGGCGGCGGAGGCGCGGGCGGAGAATACGGCTCCAGGAACGCGCGCAGCGCTGCTTCGTCGTTCAACTTGTTGTCCATGGTCTGGAAGAACAGCTCCTCCAGCAGCTCCGGATAACGTTCGATCTCGGGCGTGATGCGCATCTCCAGCATCAGCGCCGTGGGCACCTTCTGCCGTGCCTCCGGCCATACGGTGAAGAAGTTCTTGTACTTGTTCTGGATCGCTGCGCCCTTGCCGGTCAGCCCCAGCCACAGCACCGGCTCGGCAGCGGAGCGCGTCAACAGCTTCCAGGAGACGGACGGCGCGCTTGCTTCCTTCGCTGTCAGCTTCGCCGCGAAGGCTTCCGCATCCTTGTCCAGCCTCTCCCATTCCTTGACGAAGCCGGGGCGCACAAACAGTTTTTTCAGCCCGGCGATGTCCTTGGGCTGCATCCGCGCCGTCAGCAGTTCCATCGCAGCAGCAGAGATGTCCGGATAAATACCTTCGATCTGCAGCCGTGTCTGAAGCTCGTGGAGTTGCGCCAGCCCCTGCGCGTCGGCCTTGCTCACGGTCCACGCCGGGTAAAGGTGCTTCATCCAGCCCTGCTGTTCGAAGGTGCGCAGCATCTCCAGCGGATTCTCTTCGTGCCCAATTTCCTCCAGCTCATAACCGCGCTGGTAGCTGGAGATGGCCGGGAAGACGCCTTCTTCCATCGCATTGTCGAAGCGCTGCTTGGTGCGCTCGTCCATCTGCCAGCCAAGCCGCGTGCTCAGCCGCACCGCGCGCAGCAGCCGGATCGGGTCTTCGAGGAAGCCGTAGTTGCTTACCAGCCGCAGCGTCCGCATCTCGAGATCCGCGACGCCATTGGTCGGGTCCATCAGCAGGCCGAACGAACCCTCGTTCAGCGAGATGGCCATCGCGTTGACGGTGAAATCGCGGCGGCGCAGGTCTTCGAGGATGTTGGTCCACTCATAGGTGGGGTGCGCCGGCTTGGCAAAGGTCTCCTTGCGCGCACTCGATACCTCCAGCCGCACTCCGCCGGGGTAGCGCAGGAAGAGCGTCTGGGAGGGCGCATAGGATCCCCAAAGGGTAAATCCGGCAGCTTCCAGTTTTTGCCGCAGATTAAGGGCGTTTCCCTGAACTGTTACATCAAAATCGCGGACGGGATGGCCACTGGTGAGGTCACGAACTGCCCCCCCGGTGAGAAAGCTGGTCATGCCCTCGGCACGGGCGGTATCGCGGACCAGGGTAAGGGCATTGCGCTGCGCCGGAGATAAGCGGCGCTCCAGCAAATAAACGTAGTCGGGCATGTCGTGCCGTGAGCCGCTCCGACAACCTCGGTCGGCCCTATGTCGCTCTTTCTGCAAGACTTATCGTCTGTGCCAACCACTACTCAACGCCTAAAGGTATCATAGTGTGACTATCTTGGCTACCATTCTGCACAGTTTGCGCTGCAGGTGATAGCAGGTGATATCTGAGTGTGAGACAATCCCGCGAGCCTTTGGCTGAGGGCACTCCCATGGGCAGCACACAGAAAAAAGCCGTCCTTCGCATGCACGATGGAAACTGCCTGTCGGGCTACCTGCCCGCCGCCGGTTTCATCCGTCGCAGTGTCTCGCCTGAAATGATTGAGCTTCTGGATCTCTCGGCTCGCCGCCAGGAGATCCCGCTGGCATCGCTCAAGTGGGTCTGCTTCGTCCGGGACTTCAACTCCGGCGAACCCGCCAACCCGGAGCGCCTGCTGCGCACCACCTTCTCCGGCCGTCCGCGGCTGGCAGGCGTGTGGCTGCGCATGACCCTCAAGGACGAAACCATCCTCGAAGGTCTGGCCGAAAACGATCTATCCCTGCTCGATCCCGCCGGAGTGCTCGTCACACCGCCGGATACCCGCTCCAACACACAGCGTATCTTTGTACCCCGCACCAGCATTCAGGAGCTCAGCGTCGTTGCTGTGATCGGGACCAGTGCCGCCGCTCCGGCAAAACGCAAGCCGCCAGCCTCAGCGCCCGGACAGGCCGATCTCTTCCCTGCCGCCACTCCAAAAGCACTTTAGCGAAGAGCCCTTCGCGAGCGACCAAAGGAAGCGAGCCCCCACAAAACGCGCCGCAGGCGCATGTGTCCAAGGACGGCGAGTCCGTTACCATGCGGAAGATGAAGCTTCGCGACCTTGCTGCTCAACTTGGCGCCACACTCCACGGCGATGGGGAGATAGAGATCACCGGTGTGGCAGGTATCGAAGAGGCGGCCGCAGGCCAGGTCACCTTCGTCTCGAACCCCCGCTACGCTGCAGCCGCCAGGATCACCCGGGCGAGCGCGGTCCTGGTCGCGCCGGATTTCCCGGAGATCGCCGCGGCAACCCTCCGGCTGGCGAATCCTTACCTCGCCTTCGCAGAGGCCATCGGGCTCTTTCATCCCTCCCCGGTATTCCCGCCCGGTGTGCACCCCACCGCCGTCGTCGACTCCACAGCCAGCATCGGAGCCGGCGCGCATATCGACGCCTATGTTGTGATTAGCGCGGGAGTGCGGCTCGGCGAGGGCGCGGTATTGTTGCCACATGTTGTCATATATCCGGGCGTTACAGCCGGCCGCGGCTTCTTCGCGCACGCCCACTCTGTCGTCCGCGAGAACTGCACCCTCGGCGACCGCGTCATCCTGCAGAACGGCGTTGTGGTCGGCGGCGACGGCTTCGGCTTTGCCAAGCGCGACAATGGCACCTGGCAGAAGATCCCGCAGTCGGGTCCGGTGCGCATCGGCTCGGATGTTGAGGTCCAGGCCAATGCCTGTATCGACCGCGCCAGCGTGGGTGCGACCGTTATCGCCGACGGTGCGAAGATCGATAACCTGGTGCAGGTCGGGCATGGCTCCAGCGTGGGCGAGAACACGCTGCTGTGCGCGCAGGTCGGCCTTGCGGGGTCGACCGAAGTCGGCCGCAACGTGGTGCTTGCCGGACAGGTCGGGGTCGCCGGGCATTGCCGCATTGGCGACGGCGCCATCGCCACTGCGCAATCGGGCATTCCCAACGACGTCGCGCCTGGTAAAGTCGTCAGCGGCTATCCGGCTATCGATAACCGGCAGTGGCTGCGCGCCTCGGCCGTATTTCAGCGCTTACCGGAGATGCTCCGCCGCCTGCCTCGAAAATCCCGAGATGAATCGTCCCCCAATGAATAGATCGCAGACGAAGACAAATAAATCGATTGCTTTAGAAAGCCCGGCAGCGTTGGAATGCATCCACGCATCGAACGGTTAAATGTCCGACTTTGAGGAAATCAAACCCGCTGGCACGGTGGCTGAAGCCGTACAGGAAGAACCGGTCCGCGTCCTGCTGCTGGACGACCATCCGGAAAACCTGCTGCTGCGTTCGACCATTCTGCGCAAGCACGGTTACATAGCCGAGACCGCCGACTCAGTTGCAGAGGCCGAGAAGCTGCTCGACCGCATCGACATCGCAGTGCTCGATTATCACCTCGGCGCGGGACAGTTCGGCACCGACGTGGCGGCGGAGTTGCGCGAGCGGCGTCCCGAGGTTCCGATCATCATCCTCTCTGCCACGCTGGAGCGGCGCTTCGGCGGGGTCGAGGACATGCATCTGCTGAAGGGGTACAGCTCCATCGATGACCTGGTCACCGCGTTGCGCTCCTTCGAAGCCAAACGCCGCGGCAGGCCGGTGGTGGTCGATGCGCGGGATTTCTTCTACTCCCGCATCAACATGGCGATGGGCGAAGACGTAGTGCTCGAAATTCTCGACGCCAACGGTAACTGGCAATACGTGAACGACACCTGCGCCCGCCTGCTGGAGCAACCGCGCGACTGGTTTCCCGGCAAGAACATGTTCGTCGAGATGCCCGAGCTCGCCCCGGACTGGCGCGACATCCTGCGCACCGTCGCGGTCCAGCGTGAAACCTACATCGATCGGACCTATCGCGGTCTCCTCAACCTGCCTCGCAAGGGCGAGGGCTGGGTGTGGAACGTGCTGGCCTTCCCCCTGACCTTGCACAACAACCAGACGGGCGTCGTGCTGACCGCCCGCATCCTAGAACGCAAGACCACATTGTGAACGCAAGACCACACTGTGAGGAATGCACGCTGTGACCGCACGTGAGGCCGGCGTCGCCATGAGGACTCAAAAGGCACTATGAGAATTGCACTTCCCTGCTTCGCCGCGATTGGACTGCCTCTGCTGCTGACGGGTTGCCAGGCGCATCCCAGCCTGGGCCGCCCGGAAGCAGCCTTCACCATCACGGTCAGGAACCAGGGCCCGGACATTCACCAGCTCGAAGTGGATTACCCCAACGCCAGCTTTGGCCGCGACGCCGTGCCGAGCGGCTCCAGTTTCAACTACCCTCCCAAGCTGATCGGCTCCGGGCCCGTGAAGGTGACCTTCAACGACGCCATGGGCAAGAGCCACACCGCAACCGGACCGACGGTACAGGAGGGGATGCGCAAAAATCTTGTCATCTCCATCGGAGAGGATGAGGGCATCGTCTTCCAGGCTTTGCCCGATCAGTCAAGCTAACGCCAATTCCGCTGCGGCTGCGTCTGTGAGATAAGTGAACCAACGGATGCGCCTTCGCGACCTCACTGCACTTGTGGCCTTTACTCTGCTTGCCGCGCCGGCGATCCCCGCCACGTCGCAGAGCGTCCCTGCGTCCTCTGCCGTGATCTCCCAGACTCCCGCGCCACCTGCCTCTGCCCCGGCCGGGCCGCCCCAGCCGGGTACGTCGCGGATTCCCGCAATTGCGATTCCCGCTTTAGGACTCGAAACCAGTATGGCGTGGAAGTCGGACCACGACGATCAGACCCGAGGCTGGTCCACGGGGAGCACGCACTTTCCCATCTTTCCCGATGGGCACGAAGGCTTGCAGGGTCGCCAGTTCGTCGCCTCCTACGGCAACAAAGGTGGCGAGCGCTACCACCTGACCTTCGGCCGGGACACGGCGGCAACCCACTTCGTCTACGAAGCGAATGTCTACCTGGTCGATCCCGCCGAGATCGCCAATGTCGAGATGGATATGAACCAGGTTATGTCCGACGGCAGGACTGTCATCTTCGGAACGCAATGCGCATCCGATTCAAAGACCTGGGAATACACCTACGTGAACAGCACCGGGACGCACTGGCGTGCTTCGAATATCCATTGCAACCCGCACGAGTGGGGCGCCAAGAAGTGGCACAAGATTCAGATCGCCTCGCATCGCGATGACGACGGCAATGTGACCTATGACTGGATCGGCTTCGATGGTGTCTACACGGATTTCCAGAATGCGACGGTGTTCTCGGCGCTGGCGCTGGGCTGGTGGCCGGGCGAGCTGCTGCTGAACTTCCAGATCGACGGCGCCCACGACTCCGGCATCATGGACGCGTACATGAATGGCCTGGCGATCTATCGCTGGTGATGGCTGCGCGTCAATCCAACGTAGACAAACACTGAAGGCCGCTCCAGGGAGCGGCCTTCGCATGCTGCAATAAATGGGCTTGCGTTTTAGTGCACAACCGTCTGGAACAAACTCGACTGCAGCAGGGTCGCAAACTGGCTGTCCGACGACGAGTAACTCACGATCAGCTTGCCTGAGCTGGAGTCGATCTTCGTGCCGTCGATCGCCTGCTTCTCGATGTCGGTGCCGCTCATCTTCTTGTAGAGCGCGGCAGCATTCAGCAGCGAGGCCATGGTGGCGGCGGTGAAGGTATCCGGCGTCAGCACGTCGAGGTTGAACTTCACACCGTTCTGAAAGTCCATGGTGTACCAGGAGCTCAGGATCCGCTTCTTGATGGTGTCGTAATCACCCACCTGTGTAGCCTCGCCCATAAGCGAGCGCATCATCGTCTGCGAGCCCTTCTGGTCGAGGATGCTCCACAGCGGCTGGTCCTGCACCGACGCCATCATGTCAGTCATCGTGTTGTTGGTCAGGAAGCTGGCCTGCAGGCCGTCGCGTGAATCCAGCGCCTGCTTCAGCGAATCCGTCTGGCCAAAGACCATGGTGGTGGGGTTCAGGAAGACGACCCGCATGCCCGATGCGCCCATGGGATAAATCTTGTTGTCCCGCAGCACCGTGGGCTTGATCTTCTTCTTCTTGAAGTTGGCCATGAGGTCGTCGAGCGAAAACTGACCCTGCGCAATACCGATGATCCGCGTGGAGTCGCCGGTGGCACCTTTGGGACGGAAGGAGGCGAAGGCCAGCTGATCGACGTCGTGGTTGTCGTTCATGCCGGAGACCTGCAGCGCCTTCTCCAAGCTCTTCAGCTCCGGAGGCATCACCTTGTTCTTCAGCTGCATGGCGGCAGGAGAGTTCTGCATGGCTCGGTAATCGATCACGATCAGCTGCTGCACATCGTGGGGGATGGCCGCGCGTGCATCGTTGCTCAACTGGGCAGCGGATGCCGGCAGTGCCGTGACAAGGCACAGAGCAGCGATGCCGCCGCTCAGAATCTTCGCAAAGTTCTTCATCGTTACTTCACTTCCTTCCGGACAAGTTCCGTGCCAGCATGTGGGACGGTTCACCTGCCCGCTGGTTACCATCTTAGCCTGCGACAGAATGACGCTCTATTTCACTTCTGGGTGACAACCGATACTCAGTTGATAGTTACGACATTCGTAAACTATCCATGGTGTCCCGGCATCTTTATGGCCACGCGACAGGCCGCTCCATCCTGCGCTCCAGCACCTTGGTCTCCACAGAGAAGTCTTCCAACTGACGCACCCACTCGCTGTTTTGCTCGACGGCGGCTTCGGGAATCAGGCCAATCAGCTCGCCCTCCACGATGCGCGCACCCCGACCCTCCACCCGGCGCTTCAGATCGGCGTAGACCACGCTCGGCGAGGTAACCCGGAAGTCCGTCAGATTCATGGAGATCTGGGCCCGGCCACGCACCAGGGCACCCAGCGCCTTGACCCCCTTCAGCCCGCCGCCGGAGTCCCGCAGCTCGCGGGCCAGAGAGCGCGCCAGGGCTACATCCGGCTTGTCCAGGAAGACATTCCAGGCAATCAGGAAGCGCCTGGCCCCTACCGCGCTTGCTCCCGCGGTGGGGTGCAGATCGGGGCCTCCCACATCCGGCCGGCGCGACGGGTCACGCCGCGCTGCTTCGCGCAACCCCTCAAACTGGCCCTGCCGGACGTCCTCCAGCCGTGCCCGGTCGGGCCGGGCCGCCGCAGCCTCGTAGAAATACACCGGCACGCCATAGCGCCGCCAGATCTCCTCGCCCGCCTGCCGGGCCAGCAAAGCGCAGTGTTCGAGCGAGATATCGCGGACAGGCACGAATGGGATCACGTCTGCGGCCCCGATGCGCGGATGCACGCCGGTCTGCCGGGTCAGATCGATCAGCTCCGCCGCCTTGCCGGCTGCCAGCACCGCGGCTTCGACTACTGCCGCGGGAGGCCCGGCGATGGTCACCACGGAGCGGTTATGGTCGGCATCCTGCGACCAGTCCAGCAGGGAGACGCCGGGCACCTGCATGGCACGGATGATGGCCAGCACGCGCTCCGTATTGACGCCTTCCGAGAAGTTCGGAACGCATTCGATGATTGCCTTACTCATCCTGCCTCTGCTTTACCGTTTTCACAAATACCGCGTTTCAACCACATTGGAGAAGTGCAGCTTTTCTTAACGGAAAAGCTGCGTCGACAGTTGTTACAAGCTCTGTACCTTGTGAAAACGGTCTATTTCCACCAGCTGTAGCCGATCTGAAATTGCACCGTCGCGTTCACGCCGGGATTGGCGTCGCCCAGCGAGGCATTCGAGATGTGCACCGCGTTCGCATTGAAGGTAATCGAGCGCCGGGGTTTGAGAAAGTACTGGAATCCGACACCGAACTGCGGCGTAAAGTTCCACACGCTTGTGCCCTGATGTCCCGGCTGGGGAAATGGTCCGACGGGGGGAAACTTGTGGTTGGTCCAGATCAAACCGCCAGCGCCCTGCAGAAAGGGCATGATCCGCCGAGTGCCGGTCGTCAGGTCCCAGCGCAGCACGACCGGCGTTATGCTGATTCCGTTGTATGCCCCGCCGGTCTTGTAGGGACCAGTCGCCGCAGCGACATTCGGATCGCTGGTCGCGGTGAGATTGTAGCGCTCAAAAGTGGCCGTCCGTCCCTGCCACCATGGCATCAGCTCCGCACTGTACTCAAACTGCCCGCGCAGGAGTCCCGGGCCGACTGGATCGTGCAGCACCTTGCCGGCGCGTACTCCGATGCTGAGGTAGGTGGAGCTGGGACTCACGCTGGCGCTTGCGCCGCCGTTGAAAAACGCTCCCCAGTTCCACGGATTGCGGGTCATGGTCTCGCGCACGGGCGAGAGCGGCAGCACCGTCCCACTCGTCGCGGCCGGCTGGCTGGTGCTGGATTGTCCAGCAAGGGGAACAGCGGCGCCGATCAAAAGTACGGCGGGCAAAAGGCGACTGCAGAAAGAAGGCATGCGTCTCATCGGATGCGCGAAACCGCGCGGATTGTGCAAACGGCGCAGGTGAACAGAAAGAAGGCCGCCAGTTGAAGACCCGGCGGCCTGCTGGTAATTCGAGTGATGTTCAGCCGGCCACTTCTTCCAGTTGTTTGGCGTCCATGTCGAAGTTGGAGTAGACGTTCTGCACGTCGTCGTGATCCTCCAGCGCTTCAATCAAACGAATCATCTGGTTGGCAGCCGCGCCTTCGAGCTTGGTGTAGGTGGAGGCAATCATCGTGATCTCGGCGTGGGAGGTCTCGATCTTCGCCGTGTGAATCGCATCGAGTACCGTGTGGTACGCCGCCGGATCGGTCAGGATCTCCCAGGTGTCGCCTTCGTCGTTCAGGTCGTCGCCGCCGTTTTCGAGCACCAGGTTCATCAGCTTCTCTTCGTCGGCGTTTTCCTTGGGGATGGCGATCAGCCCCTTCTTGGTGAAGAGGAAGCGGACCGAACCTTCTGTGCCGAGGTTGCCGCCATTCTTCGCCAAGGCGTGCCGGACTTCGCTCACGGTGCGATTGCGGTTGTCGGTCGAGGTTTCGACGATCAGCGCGACGCCGCCGGGGCCGTAGCCCTCGAAGGTGATCTCTTCATAGAGCGCGCCGGGCAGCTCACCGGTGCCGCGCTGGATGGCGCGCTTGATGTTGTCCTGCGGCATGTTCTCGGCCTTGGCCGCCAGGATCGCCGTTCGCAGACGCGGATTGCCGTCCGGGTCGCCGCCGCCGCGCGCGGCCATGCTGATTTCCTTGATCAAACGGGTGAAGATTTTGCCGCGCTTGGCGTCCAGCGCGCCCTTCTTGTGCTTGATTGTGGCCCATTTCGAGTGGCCTGACATAGAACCTCTGCAACTCTCGGAAGTGTGTCCACCGGCCAGTCGCCCACACACGCAGCAAGCGATGATAACCCCTGCCAGGACACTCGATTGTAGCACCGGAGCGGGGGGAGTTTGCATCAGGGAAGGCCGCCGCTAATGAAGGCCGCCATTCGATCGAATGGCGGCCATGGTTAAGCGCGAAAGTGCGGGATTCGGAGATCGACTACCAGTGGTAGAAGGTCATTTTGTGTATGTAAGCCGTGACCGATCCACTGGAGCTGTAGGCGCCATCGATCTGAAAGTTCGTCAGCAGACTGCCCTTTGCCCAACCCAGACTCAGTGCGCCGGCGCCGGTTGCATTGCTGAAGACGCTATGCGTGTTATCAAAATTCACCCAATCGTGAGTTACGGTTCCGCTGCTGTTGCGATGGTAGGCGATCTGAATGTGATGCCACGTCTTTGCACTCCAGGTCAACGGATTGCAGGCAATATTCGATGACTTCCAATGAGGTGCATTACTCGAGATCACCGAGTACTCCCAGGTCTTCGAGATACTGGAGCACTGGGTCCCGTAGATAACCGTCTGACCATTGGACATGACCTGGTTCAAATCCAGCTCGAGATTCTGCACCTGCGCTGGATCGACGATGTAGACGTACGTGTCCAGCACGAAATTCATCGCGGTCGGATTGTTGTCGAAGGAGATGTGCCAGCGCTCCCCGCCGTTGTGGGAATAGGTCATGTAGAACTCGCGGGCATCGTCATACGAGGGTGTCGTTGCCGGATAGACCATGGATCCACTCGATGAGCCGGGCGTTCCCGTGTCGTGCTCAGCCGCCCAACCGCCCAGGCCATCCAGGTTCGCGGAAGGCACTGCGTTCGAAGGCAGCGCCGTTACCGTGCCGGATCCCGTGGATGGCGACGAGGCGCTGGAGCCGGACGCCGTGCCGCCGACCGTGAAGGTCGTAGTGGCCACTGGACAGATGCCGCTCTTGGTCCAGGACTTGAAATGAATCGCGTGCGTACCGGCGCCGATCGAGACTCCGCTCTTGTCGATATCGGACGCGGTGCCCCCCGGAACAATGGTGGCGCTGTTATCGATGGAATAGCCAAAGGAGGTGGACGCGAGACCGCCGCACCCGGAGCTATGAGCCCGCACCCACACCGAGGACGAAAGACCGCTGGCGCCATTCAACGGGCTCGTGATCGCGATGCCCGCGGTGCTCGAAGAACCCGAGGAGCCGGAAGAGGGAGGGGTTCCCGTGGAAGCTGAGCTTCCCCCGGCCACCGTGAATGTCGTGCTGACAACCGGGCACACACCGCTGCTCACCCATGACTTGTAGTAAATGGTGTGCTTACCGGCGGACATCGCTGCCGTGGTGTCGACGTCATTATGCGTAACGCCGTTGACCAGGGTGGAGCTATTGTCCAGGGAATAGCCGAACGCCGTGGGCGTCAGACCATTGCATCCTGTGTTGTGGGCCCGTATCCACACGGGAGAGGGCACCGTGGTGCCGCTGACAGGACTGGCCACAGTGATGGCCGCAGCGATTGCTGGTTGGACGAACGCGAATCCCGGTAGCACTGCAACCAGGAACAAAACCAAGCGGGGACCTAAAGCCTGGCCCAAGAATGAATACAAACGCCCTTGAATAAACAACCCGTCTCTCCTGGCCTGAAAACAAAGTCACTCATAGCCAGCTACGCCTCTGATGGGCAACTGGCCAGTGCACGCGCTTCCATGCAGCAATTTGCTAGAACCCTTCCGCCGCATTTTGGCGAGAGGATCGATGTAACAAGGCAGGATTCGGTGTTTTCAACTTATCGAAGGCAGGCGCAGACTTTGTCCGGATCCCGAAAGAAGGGACCGGCGCAAACAAGGGGAACGCCGCAATGCCATAGATGGCAGCACAGCCATTGTGATGAATCTCCGTTCATTCCCAAAATGAAACAAATCATTCTCGAAATGGCGGTTTAATGTGATTTCTTATTGCGGATCATACACACTTCCCAACCGCCATCAAGTGGACGAACAAAATTTTTCTGTAAATAGAACGCGAGTGATGAGCCGCCGGGCCTCGAGGTGTGCGCCGTTTCGGCGGCCGCAGCAAAAACGATTTTCGCGACTGCAGTTGATCGGTCAGAGATGTTATAACCTCCATCCACATGATTTTTTGATCGCCGGTTTCGAGGTGGACGATGCGACACAACGCGGGGTTCCGGTTCAAATTCTGCCTTATGCTGGCTGCGGCTACAGGCGTATCTGTGCCGAGCGCCGCCCCCGCACAATCGACGCGCGCCGCAACGGTTGAGATCGGCGAACTCGGCTCCGCCGTGCAGGTCTCATTGCAGGTCGGCGACACCTTGCGCGTGGTGCTTCCCTCCACGCCATCGACGGGCTACAGTTGGCAGCCCAGCGGTGACGGCACGGCGGGTGCGATGCAGGTAAAGAGCTCGCAGTACATCGCCGGGCAGCCGAGACCTGGTGCCACTGGAACGCAGACCTTCACGCTCATCGCGAAGGCGCCCGGGCAGGATCACTTGAAGCTGAACTACGCGCGTCCGTGGGAGAAAAACGCCAAGCCGGCTCGGACCTATGCGGTGAACATTACGGTGGCTCCGGGAGGCAGCGGCTCAGCCTCCGGCTCGAACTCGCAGGTCGTCACTCCCGCGGGAACACGGATCGGCACATACACCGGCAAGTCACGGTGCGCAGACTGCAGCGGGATTGTGACGACAGTCGACTTCTACGCGGCGAGTCCGCAGCGGAAGACCGGCACATACTACGTGCGAACGATGAAATACCTGGGTTCCCCGAACGGCGACACCGTTTCTGTATCCGCCGGCAACTGGTCGCTCACGACGGGGACGCCCGCGGACGCGAAAGCGGTTGTCTATTCCCTGCGCTCGAACGCCTCGGACCACGTCGACACCTATCAGCTTGAGGGAGAGACGCTGGTTGTGATCGGCAGCGACGGAAAGCCGGCGCAGAACCCCTACAACACCAACCTGCAAAAGCAGCCTTAGACTGGGCTGCGTCTGGCGGCCTTCGGCTTGCGGAAGGCGTAGATGATGGCCAGCAGCGGCGGAGCCAGCAGCACACCCCAGAACGGTGTGATGGGATTGAAGGCAAGGACCAGCGGCACGAGGATCGAGGCCCACAGCGGCACCCGAGCCATCCTTTTCATGAGCCAGGGCTGCAGCACCAGCTGATCGATGACGACGATGATCGCGTAAATGCCCAGCAGGAATGCCAGCCGGTCAAAATCCCTCCCTTGAAAAAGAACGGACAGTACCGGGCCGATCAGCGCGATCACGCCGCCGATGTTGGGCACAAAGGCCATCAGGCCGGCGACCAGAGCCCATGCCGGCGCGAGCGGCACGCGCAGAATCTCCAGCCCGATCAGCCACAGCACGGCCACGCACAGCGCCTCAATCGAAACTGCGCGCCACCAGTTCACCAGTGCGGAGCCCGCTGTTCGCATATGCTGCGCCGTCGACGGTTTTCCGCTGATCGTCGGAGCCGGACCTTCGACCGTCCACGATTGCGGCTTTGCGTGCCGAACCGGCCGCTCGATCACCGGCGGCTGCGCCGGTTCGTATGGCACAGGCGCCGTCGGCGTGACTTCTATCGACGTGTCTTTCGATTCGGGATCATCGTCCATGCACTCTTCTACCTCGGCCATGCTTCTCCGGAACTCTCTCGTACTTTGAGAAACTGGAGAACGTCCATGTTCTTTCTTAGACGTCCCACCATGCAACGGGTAAATCGCTTCGCCCGTACCGCCGAGCAGGATACTTTTTCTTATCTAGAGGTTGGAGCGACCGTCTCGGGCATTTTTCCGAGGGGCTTCAACATCGATCACAACCGTGTTCGGCTCGGCGAGGGCATGCCCCTCTTTGAACGTGCTTACGCCGCGCTCGGAGCATGGAAGATGTTTGACCTTGGATGGGTGGAGCTCATCCATCCCGCTGAGCCCATTGCTCCCGGTCAGACGGTAGTCGTACTTGCACATACCTTTGGCCTCTACTCGCTCAGCGCGAGCCGGGTCATCGCGATGATCAACGAGGATGACGGCCCAACCAGGCGACGCGGCTTCAGCTACGGCACCTTACTGCATCATGTGGAGCGCGGTGAGGAGCGATTCAGCGTGGAATACCACCGCGAGGATGAGTCAGTCTGGTATGACCTGCTGGCGTTTTCTGTACCGCAACATCGACTGGCGATTCTTGGTTACCCACTCGGGCGCGCTGCGCAACGGCGCTTTGCGGCAGATTCCAAAGCGGCGATGCTACGAGCGGTCTCCTGATTGTGCAATGGGTGCAGCGACCCATTTTTGCTACCCTGAGAGTATGAAATTCGGCGTCCTTGTCTTCCCGGGCTCGAACTGCGATCACGACACCTACAATGTGATCGAGACCATCGCGCACCAGCCGGTCACCATGCTTTGGCATGAGAGTGAAGACCTGGAGGGATGCGACGCCATCCTGGTACCCGGCGGCTTTGCCTATGGCGACTACCTGCGCACCGGCGCCATCGCGCACTTTGCGCCGGTGATGCAGTCCGTGAAGCGCTTTGCCGCGTCGGGCGGACTGGTGCTCGGCATCTGCAATGGCTTCCAGATTCTGTGTGAATCCGGCCTGCTGCCCGGCGCGCTGATGCGCAATGCCGGCCTGAAATACATCTGCAAGCAGGTGCACCTGCGCACCGAAAGCACCGACTCGCCCTTTACCAACGCCCTCCAGAAGGGGCAGGTTCTGCAGGTTCCCATCGGCCACATGGAAGGCAACTACTTCTGTGACGAATCCACGCTGGCCTCGCTGCGGCGCGATGACCGCATCTCCTTCCGTTACGCCACTCCATCGGGCGAGGTCACGGCGGCGGCCAACCCCAACGGCTCGCTGGACAACATCGCCGGCGTGCTCAATGAAGGCCGCAACGTGCTCGGCATGATGCCGCACCCAGACCGCTCGAGCGAAGCGCTGCTGGGATCGGCCGATGGCTTTCCCATCTTCCAATCCATGATTGCTGCCCTTGGCGTAGCCGACAATGGGATTGCTGCGATGGCCGCCAGATAGAATGATCGACATCCATCATCATCTGCTTCCCGGACTCGACGATGGCGCCCGCACCATGGATATTTCGCTGGCCATGGTGGAGATGGCGATTGCCGACGGCATCACCCACATTGCGTGCACACCACACGCCAGCCACAGCTACTTCTTCGACCCCGAACACAACGCCACCCTCTTCGCGGAGATGCAGGACGCCGTAAGCAAACGGTTCGGCGATCAGATAACGCTCGGTCTGGGCTGCGACTTCCACCTGATGTACGACAACATCGAGGACGCGCAACGCCACCCGACGCGCTATACCATCAACGGCCACAACTATCTTCTGGTCGAATTCCCGGACAGCTCGATCTCCCCCAGTACCCCGGAGACCTTCTACCAGCTCTCGCTCTCCGGCATGACGCCGATCATCACGCATCCGGAGCGCAACCCCATCCTGTCCCGCCAGCCGGAGCGGATGGCCGACTTGCTCAAGGCGGGCGCGCTGATACAGGTCACGGCCAGCTCGCTGACCGGCCGCTTTGGCCAGGCGGCGGAACGGGCCGCCTTCTGGCTGCTGGATCATCGATGGGTACACTTCCTCGCGACGGACGCGCACAACATCGAGTCCCGGCCACCGCAACTGAAACCTGCCTTCGACCTGGTGGCACAGCAATACGATTTGGCGACGGCGAAGAGGCTGTGCATTGAGAATCCGCGCGCGGCCTTTTATGGTGAGGCGCTCGGTGCTCAGCCCGAGATTGCGGAGCCAAACACGGTGGAGTCGCGGCGCCGACCGGCAGCCAAATCCAGTTTTTTCGGCCGGTTCTTCGGCCGCTGATTCAGCGCCGGTCCTTACTTCTGTAACGTTTCATTCGGCGGAATCGCTGCCCTTTTCTGTGTATGGACGCTCCCCACCCCCACCGATAGGCTTTCAGCAAGCAAGCGAATGCAGCAGGCGCGCCTCTGCTCCTAAGGGCGACGTAACTGTCTTCAATTCGCTGCAATCAGGGCCATTGGACTCCACTGTCACTTTCGGGGTCCGGGATTGGTGTCCTTTGACCGTTCTTTCGGTAGCAGTCATTCGCAAAAGCATTTCCGCGTCGAGCGAGGCGAGTGCATGAGCAACTTCCTCGCGGCCGCCCTCGGGCTCGCCTTTACGCTGGTCGTTTGTCTGCTTGCATTGCAGGCGCTCCTAAGCCCATGGCTACGCTTGCGCCGTGCGCCGGCAGCCGGCGCAGGCCACACCGACGAGAAACATGCGTTTCACACGTCACGGCAAGGCGAGAATCGGCCCATCCACACGGCATAGCTCCGCAAGGCCTGGGTGCGCTTCTCCACCGCGCACTGTGCGACGATGGGTTAACCCATGCCCCAGTCGTCCCGGCCCTTTTCATCTCATGACGCTGCTTTGCAGGACTCTGCAGCCATGGCCGTTGCGACGGCCGGGGAGTCGAACCCGGATCTGCCGCTCAACGCCTTGCTCGCCCGCACCTTCGGCTTCTCTGCCTTCCGCGCCAATCAGGAAGAAGTCTGCCGCGCCGCGATCGCCGGGCGCGATGTCCTGCTGGTCATGCCGACAGGCGCCGGCAAATCGCTCTGCTACCAATTGCCTGCCGTGGCACGCGGCGGCACGGCGCTGGTTGTCAGCCCGCTCATCGCCCTCATGGAAGACCAGGCTGCCAAGCTCGCGGGTCGCGGGCTGCAGGTAGCCCGCATCCACTCCGGGCTCGATCGGCAGGTCTCCCGACAGGCCTGCGTGGACTACCTCAACGGCAGCCTGCAGTTCCTCTTCATCGCGCCGGAGCGGCTTCGCGTTCCCGGCTTCGCCGAGATGCTGGGCAAGCGGAAGCCCTCACTCATCGCCATCGATGAGGCGCACTGCATCTCGCAATGGGGCCACGATTTTCGCCCAGACTACCGCATGCTCGGCCAGCATCTGCGCCTGCTGCGGCCTGCGCCAGTGCTGGCCCTGACGGCAACTGCAACGCCAGTCGTCCAGAACGACATCCTCGCGCAACTCGCGCTCAACGATGCCAGGCGCTTCATCCACGGCTTCCGCCGCGACAACCTGGCCATCGAAGTCGTCGAGGTACCGAAGCCGATGCGGACAGAACGGGCACTCGATCTGCTGCGCGATCCGGAGCGCCGCCCCGCCATCGTCTATGCGCCCACCCGCAAGGAGGCTGAGGAGACTGCCGCAACCATCGCCGCGCACTTCCCTGCCGCTGCGTACCACGCGGGCCTGAGTGCAGAGCAGCGCGAGCGAGCACAGCGCCAGTTCCTCGAAGGCCGGCTTGAAGTCGTCGTCGCCACCATTGCGTTCGGCATGGGCATCGACAAGGCAGACGTCCGCACCGTCATCCATACCGCGCTTCCCGCCAGCCTGGAGGCCTACTACCAGGAGATCGGCCGCGCCGGCCGCGACGACGCCCCGAGCCGCACTATCCTGATGCACTCCTATGCCGACCGCCGCACGCATGAGTTCTTTCTCGAGCGCGACTATCCGGCTGTCGACGAGTTGGAGCGGATTCATCGCCGCCTCAGCACTGAGCCCATCGCGCGCGAGCAGTTGCAGTCGGCAGTGCGCATGGATGCCGAGATCTTCGATAAAGCGCTCGAAAAACTCTACATTCACGGCGCAGTGAATGTTACGTATGACGATCTGGTCAGCCTGGGCCCGGATGCCTCCGCGTGGCGCCGCACCTACCGCTCGCAGGCAGACCACCGCCGCCAGCAACTTGACCTCGTCGCCCGCTACGCGGAGGGGCACGCCTGCCGCATGGCCTCTCTGGTGGCGCACTTCGGGGACACCGTGGATAGCCGCCGCCTCTGCGGACACTGCGACTTCTGCTCGCCGGAACGTGCCATCGCGCAAAGCTTTCGCGGCCTCAGTGCGGAGGAGGAGCAGGCCGCGCGCGGCATCCTGAAGTCGCTGCGCGGCGGGCCATCGCCTTCCACCGGGCGCCTTTACAAAGAGCTGTATCCGCGCGAAGAGATTCGCCGCAACGACTTCGACGATGTGCTTGGCGCACTCGCCGCCGCTGGCCTGCTGCGCATCGAAGAGGCCAGCTTCGAGAAGGATGGCAAGCCGGTGAACTATCGCAAGGCCGCGCTCACGCGCGAGGGCGAGGAGTTTGTTGAAGGCTCGCCGCTGGATTTGTCTCTGCGCGAGCGCGCCACGCGGGACACCCCGAAGCGCAGCAAGCCGGCGAAGGTCCACAAAAATATTCCGGAGAAACCACCAGCCGCCCTCACACCGGAGAGCGCCGCGCTCGAACAGCGGCTCAAGGAGTGGAGGCTCGCCATCGCAAAGAAGGAAGGCAAGCCTGCGTTCTTCGTCTTCGGCGACAGTGTTCTTCGCTCCATTGCGCAAGCAAGGCCGAGGAATCTGACAGCGCTGGCGGCCATCCACGGCGTGGGCGCAGCCAAGCTCGAACGCTTCGGCGCGGACGTCTGCCGCCTCTGCACTGAGAGCTAGCAGTCTTCCTGATGCCGTGAGCCAGCGGAGGTCATCTCGGCGTGGAATTTCTTCCGGTCGGAATTATGCCTACAGGAAAAAATGCTTCTAACGTGCCGCACCAGCCTCGCGCGCTCCCGGCACCTCCAGCAGCTTCCCGCTCGTTACGTCGTAGACATACCCGTAAATCGGAATCGAACCCGGGACCAGTGGGTGATTGCGTATGCGCGACACGTCATCGATCACGGCTTGCTGCTGATCGGGGACGGTCAGCCATTCGATAAACTCTCCCGCCCGCGATCCCGGCCCCTTCCCTACGTCCTTGAATCCTGCACTCGTGAGCTGCGCAGTTTCCAGGCTGTTCGCCAGCAAACCTCGAATCACATCGTTGGTGAAGAACAGCATGCCGCAGTTGGTATGGTGAATCACGAAAAACTCCCGCGTGCCCAGCAACTTGTAGCTGATGACCAGAGATCGAATCGCGTCATCGCTGGCGCGTCCACCAGCATTGCGAATTACATGGGCATCACCCTCCGCCAATCCGGCATACTTCGCCGGATCCAGCCTGGCGTCCATGCAGGTGAGGATCGCAAATCCCCGCGCCGGCGGAAGCGCCAGCTTGCCTCGATCTCCGAAGCGCTGACTGTACTGCTCATTTGCCTTCAATACCTCGTCCAGTATTTTGCTCATGATGCCTCCGCCTGTGCGTGTGGATCGTTGGAACGCTCCTCAACATCGAGGCTCGTAAACGCAAAATGGCCCACGGTGGATAACCGTGGGCCATTCCGAAGTCTGTGAAAACCGGCCTTACAGGATCTTCAAACAGCACCTCGCCCACGGTTCGCGAAACAGCAACAAGTGAGCTGGCTGTGCTGCAAATGCATGCTGGCATCGTATCACGCAGGCGCACCGCGGCTACCGTAAGAGACCGTCTGGATATACCATTTGCGCTATGCACCTCGGACCGCGTCTCACCAACTTCCTTGCAGCCGGCTTGCTAGCCGCCGGCGCGCTTCATGCACAGAGTGGTTCCCACAAATGGTCCATCGTCGTCCACGGCGGCGCCGGTGTCATCGAGCGCAAAGATATGCCGCCCGCTACCGAAGCCGCGTACCGTGCCGCGATGAAGACCGCAATTGAAACGGGCGCGGCGGTGCTGGAAAAAGGCGGCAGTTCGCTCGATGCAATCGAGGCCACCATCGAATATCTCGAAGACAATCCACTCTTCAACGCAGGCAAGGGCGCCGTCTTCACCGCCGATGGCCGGAACGAACTCGACGCCGCCATCATGGACGGCGCGACGCTGAAGGCCGGAGCGGTCGCGCAGGTCACGCACACACGCCATCCCATCGCCGCGGCCCGCGCCGTGATGGATCATTCCCCCGCCGTGATGCTGGGCGGCCCTGGCGCCGATGCCTTCGCGAAGAGTCAGGGGCTCGAGCAGGTGCCCAACAGCTACTTCTTCACCGAGCGGCGCTGGGAAGGACTGGTGCGCCAGTTGAAGGAGGAGGGCAAACCGATTCCGCCGCGTCCCGAGGGTGCTCCGCCCGCACCGGCAAAACCGTTAGCGATGATAGAACCGCGTGACGCGCACAAGTGGGGCACCGTCGGCGTGGTCGCGCTCGACGAAGCAGGTAACATCGCAGCCGGCACTTCGACCGGCGGTCTGCAGGCCAAACTGCCGGGCCGCATCGGCGACTCGCCCATCATCGGCGCCGGCACCTATGCGTCCAACCGTTCCTGCGCTGTCTCCGGCACCGGCACCGGCGAGTACTTCATCCGCCTTACCGTCGCGCGCGAGATCTGCGCGCTGGTCGAAGACAAGCACATGAACCTGCAGGCCGCAGCTGATGAGGTGATCCACAAACAGCTCGAAGGACTTCACGGCGACGGCGGCATCATCGCCATCGCTCCCGACGGCGAAGCCGCATGGAGCTTCAACACGCCCGGCATGTACCGCGCGCGCATGAGCCAGGGCAGTCAGCCCACCATCGCCATCTACAACGACGAGCCGTAGAGGATTGTGCCCGCAGATTGTGTCGTCGAATCCGGGCGCCTCGTGCCTGATGCAGTGCACTACATTAGCGTCGCGATCTCTGCATGTTCGATCGTGAGATTGATCGAGCGGTCACCCGCCGGTGCCGTGCGATGCTTCATTCCCTTTGGAACGGTGAACATCTGCCCCGGACCCAGCTCGATGCGCAGATTCACCAGCTCAAGAATGACGACGCCTTCCAATCCGATGAACGTTTCGTCGGAGTTGGGATGGTAGTGCCAGAAGTAGGGCTCCGTCATGAGAGACATGCGAACGACATGATCGTTGACCTGGGCGATTACAACATTCTCGTACTTTCCCGAGAGATCTCGCGCGCGCTGCACGAGATCTATAAGATTCAATGGGGCCAGCATTGTTCCCTCACGCAAGTGTAGATGCTGGAGCCGTGATGGACGCTGTCGTTTGAACCGCGCGAGCTGTTCGGGACCTTAACTCCGACGCAAGACGGAATCATGGCCGCCGGTAGACCACGCCATCCTTGATCACCAGCCGAATATCCTTCAGCGCTTCGATCTTCTGCGTCGGATCGCCGGCCACCGCAATCACGTCGGCCAGCATGCCAGGATGCAGGCCGCCGAGTTGTTTGCCCATGCCAACCACTGCTGCGTCCGTCGCAGTCGCGGCGGTCAACGCCTCTACCGGCGTCATGCCGTCGCGGACCATCCAAGCGATCTCGCGCCAGTTCTCGCCGTGTTTGAACACACCCACGTCGCTCCCGCAGCCGATTGTCACACCGGCCTTCCGCGCCAGCGCGAATGCATGCGCCGCATTCTGCATCTCCTCGGTTGGTGCGCTCATGCCCGGCACGTAATGCTCGAAGTAGATTCCGTATGCCTCGCTGGCAGTCAGCGTGGGCATGAGGACGACGCGCTTCTCCGCCATCAGTCGGAAGGTCGCTTCCGTCCCGCCGAAGCCGTGCTCGATTGTGTCCACGCCGGCCAGCGCCGCGCGCCGCATCCCTTCATCGGACTGAGCATGCACGGCGACCGGACGGCCGCTATCGTGCGCGGCCGCGACCATCGCATTCAACTCTTCCTGCGTGAAGGTGGGTCGCGTCTCGCCGTGCGGACCCGTGCGGTAGTCGGCATAAATTTTGATCCAGTCTGCACCCCGCGCTGCCTGTTCACGCACCGCCGTCACAGCCTCGGCCACGCCTGTTGCTTCCTGCGCGCCCTGCGGCAGCGAAATATCCGGCCGGTAGTTGCGCACTGCGGGCCCGTAGTCGCCGGTCGCCACGATGGCGCGCGTCGCCACCCAGAGGCGCGGCCCTGGAATGATTCCTTCATGGATGGCGCGCTTCACATCCACATCGCCAAAACCCGCGCCCTCCGTGCCCAGATCGCGCAGCGTGGTGAAGCCCGCCATCAGCGTAGCCTCCGCATGCTTCGTGGCCAGAACGGTGCGGTACTGCGGCGGCTCGGTCAGCACCTGCTGGTCCCACAGCTTTTCGTTGTAGGGGTGCAGAAAGATGTGCGAGTGCAGGTCCATCAGGCCGGGCAGCACGGTCATGCCGGGCAGCGCGATGCGCTCCGCATCCGGCGGCACGGCGACGCTGGCCTGCGGACCGACCGCCTTGATCTGGTTGCCTTCTATGAGAACAACCCAGCCGGAGTGCAGCGGCTCGCCCGCCGTCCACACCTGCGCCGGCTCCAGCAGCAAAGGATGCCCAGCAGGCGCCTGCGCCACAACTGTCAACGCCACCACGGCGCATACGATCAGCAGAAAGAAGAAGCGTTTCATGCAGGCGAGTGTACTGCGGACTGGAGTATTTGCCCTGCTGATCTGAGCGAACTAAGGCGATCTCGCCATGGCCCTTCCCTATCGAAAGGCCACACTCGCTTCTGTCGGCCGCTCTACACCTGCTGCGAAATACTCTGGCCCTCCCGGCGATTGCGCTGCGGCGCTGCTGACTTGCTTCAGCTGTACAGCATCCAGCGCAGCATCTCTGGCAGCGTGGCGCGCTTGCCGTACATCAGGATGCCGACGCGATAGATGCGCGACGCCACCCAGATCGCTCCCCAGATGAACACGAGCATCAGCACCATGGAGAGCGCAATCTGCCAGGCTGGCGGCATCTGCGACGACATGCGCAGGAACATCACAATGGGCGCGCACGGCGGGAAGAGCGACAGCAGCACGACCGGCAGCGCCGTTGGATTGCTGGTGATGTAGCTGATGAGAATCATTCCCACGGTGAGCGGTGCGACGATCACCATGCTGAACTGTTGGATCTCCTGTTCGCTGCTGACGCTGGCGCCGACTGCGGCTGCAATCGCGCTGTAAAAGAAAAATCCCAGCAGGAAGTAGGCGGCCAGAAAGAACAGTTGCAGGGGATGGATGCCAAAAGCGGCCAGCCCTTGCGGGCCCGTGGACGCGGCGGCCGAAGTCCCCACGACCGCCGATATCAGCACGAACCAGATGCCCAACTGGGTCAGCCCTGCTGCACCCACGCCCAGCAGCTTGCCCGCCATCAGCGACTGCGGCTTCACCGTCGACAGCAGCACCTCGAAGATGCGCGAGGTCTTCTCTTCCACCACAGAGCGAGCCACGTTCATGCCGTAGAAGACCACGGTGAAATAGATGAGGAACATCATCGCGTACGCGCCGAAGAAGCTTTTCATCGAGTTCGAGGGCACCAACTGCCCCTGGCGAAGCTGTACGGTTTCGATCTCCAAGTGGCGTGTCATCGCGTTGATCTCCGAGCTGGACACACCATGCTGAATGAGCTGCTCTCGCTCTACCCCGTGATTGACGGCGCTCTCTATGGCGCCAAGTGAAAACAAGTCACCGCTCGAGCGGGAAACAAAAGTAGCCGCCGGAGCGCTGGCGTCAGCCTTTTTTTCGAGCCACAGGTAGCCGTCCAGCGCCCTGCTTTCAACGCGCCGGTTCAGCGCTGCACGTTCTGCTTCCGTTGCAGGCGCGATCACTTCCGGTGGATTCGTTGTCGAAGACGGCGATTGCATCTCCTCCGCGACTTCACGCGCCAGCAGACGGTCGTTCGAAGCGATCGCGATCTTCTTGGCGCCGGAGCCGAGCTTGCTCGCGAAGAGGCTGCCGCCGATCAGGAGGCTGATCATGAGCGGAAACAGGATCGTCATCATCAAAAACGCGCGGCTGCGCACGCGCTCCAGGTATTCGCGCCGGGCTATCAGCCATACCTCATGCATCGACCTTGCCTCCTACCGTGCGGATGAAAATCTCCTCCAGCGACGGCTCCACCAGTTCGAACTTGAAGATCTGCGCATGACGCACGGCCGCATGCAGCAGCGCTTGCCCATCGGCGCCGTTGCGTAGTTTGAACTCGGCGCGTCCGGGAAACTCGCGCAGCTCTGTGATCGACGGATCGGTGAGGAACGATGCGTCCCCCGCGTACTCCACTACAACGCGATTGCGTGCATAGCGCGACTTCACCGCGCGCATCGTGCCTTCCAGCACCGCCCTGCCCTGGTCCACCAGGCAGATGGCATCGCACAGCTTCTCTACCTGATCCATGCGGTGGGTCGAGAACAGGATCGTTCGCCCTTTGCTCTTCAACTCCAGCAGCGTCTGTTCCAGCAGCGAAACGTTCACCGGGTCAAGGCCGGAGGATGGCTCATCCATGATGATCAACTCCGGATCGTGCAGCAGCGTGGCGATGAACTGGATCTTCTGTTGCATGCCCTTGGAGAGCTCCTGCGTCTTCTTCTCCATGGACTCGGCAATCTCCATTCGCTCACACCACTGGCGTGCACGGCTCTTCGCGGTCGCAGCATCCAGCCCGTGCAGTTGCCCCATGAAGATGAGCTGGTCGATGACCTTCATCCGCTTATAGAGCCCACGCTCCTCGGGCAGGTAACCGACGCGGCGCAAATGGTCGCGACGGAATGGTTCATCGAAGAGCCGCACGGTTCCGGAGTCCGGCAGGGTCATCCCCACGATCATGCGAATCGTCGAGGTCTTGCCCGCGCCATTTGGTCCCAGCAGTCCGAACATGGTGCCTGGCTCGATGCGCAGGCTCAGCTCCCGCACCGCCACTTTGCTGCTGTAAGACTTTGAGATGCGATCAAGATCGACTACCGGCATGCAATAGAGCCCTTAGGCGATAGCATCCCAGTCTAACAAAGTGTCTCGCCGTCATTCCTCAACGACGCGGGCGTATTTCATATGCCATTTATGAAATGTCGCTTGTTACATATTCATGACGTAAGACGCGCTGTTCATAAAACCAAATCTGAAATCTATAAAAAACCCTCACAACAATGGGAATAAATCCAGTGGTCAGCCTAGTCACAAAGCGATGACAAATGGGTGACAATCCCTCCGCATGACGCCGCGTAGTCTTCCTCAGGATTGCGAACCCAGACGCCCCCGCCTGTGGTTTGAATTCCAGCCTGTTGCCCGGCGTCAGGTCGGGCAAGCGGCATCGAGACAAAGCGGGGCCTGAGCACCAAGGAGTCTCGTATATGAAGAAGTTGTTGCGTCTCACCGTCAGTACCAGCATGGCTCTTGCGATGGGAGCTGTTTCTTTTGGCCAGCACTACACGCAAACCAATCTTGTCGCAAACACGGCCGGCGTCGCTCCGGTTACCGATCCTCAACTGGTCAATCCCTGGGGCATCTCGCGTAACTCCGGGAGCCCCTGGTGGGTCTCTGACAATGCAACCGGCCTGAGCACGCTCTATAATGGCGCCGGCGCCAAACAAGGCTTAGTCGTCACTATCCCGCCATCCAATCCCAACAACAAAAAGACGCCAACCGGCACCCCCACAGGCACGATCGCCAACAGCAGCGCCACTGACTTTCTCCTCGCGCCCCAGAAGCCGGCGGCGTTTTTGTTCTCCACGCTCGACGGATCGATCGCCGCCTGGAATCCGGGCGTCGCGCCCACCAACGCGATTACTGTAGCCAGGGGCGCCGACGGATCCAGCTACACGGGGCTGACCAGCGCCTTTATCAATGGCCGCCGCTATCTCTACGCTCCCAACTTCACCAAGGGACGTGTCGACGTCTACGACAACGCCTTTCATCCGGTGACGCTGCCGCGCGTTCAGCCAGGCGGAAATTCTCATGATGACTTCGCGTTCGACGAAGACCATGGGAGGAATGGCAATGAACCATTCGTCGACGAGCGCCTGCCGCGCAATTTCGTGCCTTTCAATGCGCAGGCCATCGGCAACGACATTGTCGTGACCTACGTCCTGCACCAGGAGGGCTCGCAGTTCGAAACCGACGGCCCTGGCCTGGGCTATGTGGATATCTACAGCTCGTCGGGACGGCTCCTGCGGCGTCTGGAACATGGCGACTGGCTGAATGCTCCGTGGGGCGTGGCGCTGGCGCCGCTGGATTTCGGCCGCTTCAGCCACGATCTTCTCGTCGCGCAGTTTGCCGGCGGGGGCACCACGCAATCCAGCGGTTTCATCGCCGCCTATGATCTCTCTACCGGAAAGCTGGATGGCCTTCTGCAGGATGCCAGCGGCAATACGCTCGCCATCAACGGCATCTGGGCTATCAGCCCGGGAAATGTCAGCCCCGCCAACAGCGATGCCGCAAAAGCACCTGCTGCCGAGCTCTACTTCACTGCCGTGAAAAACAAAGGAACCGGCGGCCTGTTTGGCTACCTCTCGGCTGTTTCCACCGAGCTGATCAAAGGCAACGATCAGTAGATCGAAAGAACAATTCACAAGGCGAGAGCCATTACAACCAGAATGCCCACCTTCGCGATTGGAGGTGGGCATTCTCTTTCGGTTCGTGCTGTCACTGCTAGGAATTGTCGAAGGAGCTGTCGTCAAACGATCCGCTGTCATCGAGCGACGCATCATCAAACGATCCGCTATCGTCGTCGAGCGTCGGCAGATCGGTATCCGCCTGCAGTTGGCCGCCATCGTCGTCCACGTTCACATCGTCGGCCAAGTCCTGCTGTGTGTTCAGGCTGCTATCGCCTGCATGCGCAAACTGCTGCATATCGGCGTTACGGCCCTCGTTCCCCGTAGCGGGCGAATCGTAGTAGTTGTTGATGGTCGTCTCTTCCGGCCTGCCACCGAATCCGCCCAGCCCCGGACCTGCATCACCAAGTCCGCCAAAGCCCGCCGTATGGCCGAAGCCATGCATCAGCGACTCGATGCCCTGAAACGCCAGCGCCCCCGCGGCAACGCCGGCCGCAGTCGTCGCCGCGGAACGTAGAAAGCTCGAGCCGCCTCCGCCGGGTGCATAGCCCTGCGGCGCCCCGTAACCCGGCGGTGGATAGCCAGGCGCCTGCCCGTACTGCTGCGGCGCTGCATATTGCGGAGCCGACGCATAGCCCTGTTGCGGCTGCGCGTATGCGGGGGCGGCCTGCTGGGAAGGCGACTCTTCCTTGTGACCGAAAAGGCCGCCCAGAAAGCTGGCTGGTTTCGACTGCTGCGGGAGTGCGGGATGCTGCGCAATCTGTTGCTGCAGAGATTGAATCTGGGCCTTGGCCTGCTCCAGCGCATAGTTCTGCACCAGCACCGTCTGGGCCAGAATGTAGGCCGCATCTGGGTTGCGTGCCGTCCACTCCTCGATCCATTGCGCCGCTTCGGGATCTTTGTCATCCAGCCGCGTGCTGTCCACGCGCGCCATCAGATCGTCCAGCATCTTCTGTTCCTGGGGTGTCATCGTTGCTCCATCTCCTGACGGGCAAAATGCAACGGCACGGCCTTACTGCACCGTGCATCGCGCGTCATACTGCTTAGATGTGAGAACGCAATCGCCGTGAGCGAAGTTCCGGTTTGCAGCTCTTTGACGACGATTGGACCGGGACGATTAGACTGGCTGCAATGCGCGTACCTCTTCCTTGCGCACCGTCAGCTTCTCTATCAGTCCGGTCTTCACTTCAAAGCCACGGCCCGCCGTGGTCGGCACCGTGATCTCGCCCTTGCTCGAAACGTCTACTTCCGGCTCGATGATGTCCTCCGCCCAGTAGCGTTTTGAGGCCGATACATCGCCCGGCAGGGTGAAGCCCGGCAGGGTGGAGAGTGCAATGTTGTGCGCTCGTCCAATGCCCGTCTCGAGCATGCCGCCGCACCACACCGGAATGCCGCGCTCCATCGCCGCATTGTGCACGGCGATGGCCTCGGAGAAGCCTCCGACGCGGCCGTTCTTGATGTTGATAATGCGGCAGGACTCCATGTCGATCGCAGCCAGCGCGTCGCGCCGGTTGCGGATCGACTCGTCCAGGCAGATCGCCGTATCCAAACGTTTCTGCAACATGGAGTGGTAATAGAAGTCGTCGGCCCACAGCGGCTGTTCAATCATCAACAGCTTGAATTGGTCGAAGTCCACCAGGTGATCGAAGTCGCGCATGCGATAGGCGGAGTTGGCATCGACACTTAGCTTGATCTTCGGCCAGCGCTTGCGCACCGCCTCCAGCACCTCCACATCCCAGCCCGGCTGGCACTTCAACTTGATGCGCTGGTAGCCCGCGTTCACCTCGCGCTCTACTTTGCGCAGTTGCTGCTCCATCGTGGGCTGTATGCCGATCGACACACCGCACGCAATGCGCTTCTTCGTGCCGCCCAGCAGTTCGTAGAGCGGCGCTTTTTCAATCTGCGCTTCCAGATCCCAGATCGCGTTTTCGAGCGCGGCCTTGGCCATCGGATTTCCGCGAACCTTCTTGAATATCTTCGGGCAGTCCCCGCCGTGTTCCACCGGGCTCGCCGCCAGCATGGGAGCCAACTCCTGCAGCAGCACCACCCACGCCGAATCAATGGATTCAGGCGAAAAGTAGGGATGTTCCCCCGCAACGCACTCGCCCCAGCCCACCAATCCCTCAGCATGAATCTCTGCCAGCAACACCCGTCGGTCCGTGGTCTCGCCAAAGCTGGTGACAAACGGCTCCACCAGCGGCATCCGGATCTCGCGCAGCACAATCGCGTCGATTCTCATAAACTCTTTCCTGTTCGCTCGATCGTTGTATATGTCATTTCGTTGCGAGTTGAGACGCCGGCACCTATGGCTGCGCGTGCAGCCGGTCCGGCGACGCGTGCGGCCGCTCCGGTGCAGTCCAGCGACTCAATTCAAACCATCCATTGCCCGCTTCATCCCGTGAAAATCCCGTCACCGCCAAGCCGTGCGCAAACGCCTCGGCAAACTTTGCCTGGTTGGCCTTTTGCAGCGCCATCGCCTGCGCGGCTCCCTCTGCGGACTCTTTCCATTGCATCACCTGGTGCGGCAATTCGATGCGCATCTCAACTTCTCCGCGCGGCGCACGCCGCCCTGCAATCGCCTCGGCCACTCGCTCCGTATCCAGCCACCATTCGGCGTGCAACCTGTCCGTGGGACGGCCGCCCTGAATCCGAGCAGAGGATACACCATAAAAATTGGGAGTGTAGCTGTGCGTAATTGCCCCCAGCTTCTCGATATTAAAGAATGCGTTCTTGATTTCGAGCGGATCGAAGGTCCATTCCATCAGCCGGATGCCCCGTTTCAGGGCATCTTCCCTCTGCGCCAGCTTCAGGCGCCGGCCTACACCGGCATTGCGGAACTCCTGCTTTACCGCCAGCATGTGCGAGTGCAGATAGGGCGCGCCGTCCCGGATCCCGGGAATCGACATCGCGAAGCCCGCAAGCGTTCCATCTGTTGCGAAGGCGCCCATCACCTGCCCGCCGATACGCTGCGCCACGGTGAACATCCGCCGCGGAATTACGTCCATCTCGTCGTAGCCCCAGGTGGCGATCTGCAGCGCGACGCACAATTCCAGTTCATCCAGTCCCTGGCAGGAGCGCATATCGAGTTGCGTTTCCGCTTGCATATCCGCCGGATGCTTCACGTCTTCGGTAATCATTCGGCCCCAACCGCTTCTCGCTGCTTCGCCTGTGCCCACAGCTCTTCGAGCTCAGCGGCGCTGCGATTGCTCAGCACACCATCGCTCGCCTGCTCCATCGCGGCAAAGCGCCTGCGAAACTTCGCATTCGAGCGGCGCAGCGCCAACTCCGGATCGACCTTCAGGTGCCGCGCCAGATTCACCACTGTGAACAGCAGATCGCCCACCTCGCCCTCGACGGCCTCTGGAGCCGCTCCGGCCTGGACCTCAACCTCAATCTCCCTGCACTCCTCTTCCACCTTCTCCAGCAGCCCGGCGCGATCCGGCCAGTCGAAGCCTACCTTCGCGGCCTTTCCGCCGAGCTTCGAGGCCTCCAGCAGCGCCGGAAAACTGCGCGGCACCCCCTCCAGCAGCGATGTGGACACGCCGTCTCTGGACTTCTCTGCCCTTTTGATGGCCTCCCAGTTGGCCAGGACTCCGATTGGTTCGGTTGCCGTCGCTGCGTCCACCTGGGCACGATTGCCCGCGGCCGCGCTCGCCTCTTCGCCAAAGACATGCGGATGGCGCCGGATCAGCTTGCGGTTCAGATGTCCCAGCACATCGACAATCGAAAAATAGCCGGCTTCGTCGCCCATCTGCGCGTAGAACAGAACCTGCAGCAGCAGGTCGCCCAGTTCTTCGGCCAGGTCTTGCCAGTGCTCCCGCTCGATCGCGTCCAGCACCTCGTAGGTCTCTTCCAGGGTGTATTTGCGGATCGTGGCAAAGCTCTGCTCGCGATCCCACGGGCACCCACCCGGCCCGCGCAGCCGTGCCATGATCGCCACGCTCTCCTGAAACAGAGCGCCGGCATCAGGTGGCTGGCTGCCGTTCTGCTGGGTCATGCCTCCACTGTAACCGACAACCGATGTTCGTTACCGGACCGCCCCGTGCCCTCCGGCCGGTGCACCCGGACAGCTATACTGCGCAGCGAGCCGTCTTTCTATGCCCATTGCCTTTCCGACCACGTAGGAGCGCCCCAAGCAATGCTGACCCTCCAGATCGTCTTCGCTTTGCTTTTCGGGCTTGCCTTCGGCAGCTTTCTCAACGTCTGCATCAGCCGTCTTCCAGGTCATCGTTCCATCGTGCGGCCGTCCTCGCACTGCCCGCGTTGCAAAGCGCGCATCGCTGCGTACGACAACATTCCGCTCGTCAGCTATCTTCTGCTGCGTGGCCGTTGCCGCAACTGCTGGGAGCGCATAGCGTGGCGATATCCGCTTGTGGAGGCCGCAGTCGCCGCACTCACCGTTGGAAACATCCTCTGGCTACAGGGCATTCATTTCTGGAGCATCTCATTTTCTGTCTTCTGCGCGCTCCTCGTGGCCCTGGCGGTGTGCGACGCCGAGACCATGCGGCTCCCGGACGCACTCACCTTGCCGCTGCTTGGGCTGGGCGTGCTCTATCGCGCCGGCGACGGCCTGTTTGGAGAGCTGTCTCATGGCGCCGCCTATGCCTGGCACTCTGCCTTCTTGCTGGGACTGCGCGGCTCGATATCCGCTGCAGCCACTGCATTGGCCCTGCTGCTGCTGCGCTGGATCTATTCGCTGGTGCGCCGCCGGCAGGGGCTCGGCCTGGGAGACGTCAAGCTCGCCGCAGCGATCGCCGCATGGCTGGGGGCACGCCAGATGTGCGTCGTCTTCTTTCTTGCCGTGGTCGCCGGAGCGCTCACCGCGTTGTTCGTGCTCGCCATACGCGGACCCAAAAGAGCGAAATCAGAGGGGCCGCTGGCCGTTCCCTTCGGCACCTTCCTCGCCCTGGCGGGGATCTACTGCTCCTTCCTCGGACAAGACACCCTGGCGTGGTACTTGAATTTTTTCCACTAAGACGGATCTTCGCCGCAAATAGCAAGGTCCGAAGCATCGCTCCGGACCCGCCCGTCTTTGGGTATTCGCTCTAGGCGTTCGCCATCTCCGACTTGCGCAGCACTTCGACCGACAGAGTCTTACGCAACTCACACATTTGCATCCGGTGATGTCCCAGATGCAGCACGTGATAGCGACGCCACTGATCGACGCGCAGCGGGCCCAGCAAAAAGTGGCGGCCTACGCGCTCCATGCCAAAGCGTTGCCTGCATTCGTCCAGTGTGGCATCGAGCAATTCGATCGCTGTCTCCAGCCGCTGGGCGAGCTCGCGAGCTCCGGTGGGTGGCAAGCTCCCCTTCGGCGTCGTCTCCCGCGGCGCGCCCACGCCCTTCGGCATATGGCCAGCGCTCAGGATCATCAACTGGAGCACCCATTCTGTCCGCGTCCGGTGCGAATGCCGCCCTGGCCGCGCTTTCGCCAGCCGCTCCTGCAGCGTGGTGCGGGTGCCATCCATGGAAAGGATCAGATGCTCCACGATCTGGTGCACCGACCAGCAATGCGGCTTCCCCCAGGGATGCACATCTGCCGAGGTGGCATCAAACCGGCCGAGTTCATCGGCAAGTTCACGGAAAGCGGGTTGGAAGACCGGGTGCATTTATGCCTGAAATGGGAATACTCCACGCAAGATAGAACGTGCAACCAAATCAGGGCAAGCACGAAAAGGTGGGAGATGCCGGGAAAATAAACTGACCCATTCGTGTTACTTCGACAGCGCCCGAAGGGCTTTGCGGGCCGCCTTGGCGTCATTTCCGTCCGGAGCGACCTGGAGGTAGAGCCTGTAGTTGGCCAGCGCCTCGTCCGTGTAGTGCAAACCCGCGGCGGCGGCTGCAAGGCCATAGATGGCATCCACATTCGCAGGGTCCAGCCGCACAGCTTCGGAATAACGCCCGTAGGCGCCCGTGAACTCCCCATTGCCGAGATAGAAGCGACCCACCCGCACGTCATCCTGCGCCCGGCCCTCCCCGGCAAGCGAGCCGCTCTGGATATCCTTGTCATTCGGCTTTTTCAGTCGGCGCCGGCCGGTCTCTCGCGGCACGTCGGCATTCGGGTCGGCATCGCCCCCCGCGCTGGAACTACTTGAACTACTACTTGAACTATTCGCGTCGCTGTCTTTGGCGGCTGCGGCTGCAGCGCCCTTCGACACATCTTCAGGAAAGGGATTCTCCTGCGCAGCGGTCTTGTGCGCCGGTTGCGCCGCAGGCTCGGCATCAGGGGCGGCCGGCGCATCGGTCGGCTGGCTCGGCTGTTGCGCGGCCTGTTTGGAGACATCTGCCGGGAAGGGATTCTCCTGCGCGGCATTCTTGTGCGCGGGAGGTGCCGGCTGGCTTTGCTGCTTGCTTTGCGTAGACGATGAGGAGGATGGGGACGATTGCCCACTGCCTGCGTCTGAGCTGTTGGTTTGCTGCGCCACCACAGGCAGAGCCAGCAACCCGCTCAACGCGAACACTGCTACAGCGCCGAGCACAACGTGGCTCATATGCAAGCGCATCGTCGCAGTCAGCTTCGCTGCATCCATCGGTATCGCTACCCGCTTCATCACCTTCTAAGGGTATAAGACGCGCAAGCCCGAGGACAGGGCTCTATACTCAGGGCATCTTTTCTTCGAGGGGACCCTCCATGGGCCTGATGATCCGCTCCTCCGCCATCCATGCCGCTGGCTGCTACACCACCACCCCCATCCGCAGGGGCGCTCGCGTGGTGGAATACACGGGTCCGCGCCTCCGTAAATCGGAAGCCGACCGGATCTATGAGGACTTGCCTGTCACCTATCTCTTCGGCATCGGCTCGCGCTCCATCGTGATCGACGGACACGGCGCAGCCATGTTCCTCAACCACTCCTGCGAACCCAACTGCGAGACCAACGAGATCGACGACCGGGTCTGGATTCTGGCCATCCGCGACATCGCGCCCGGCGAGGAGCTCACCTACGACTACTGCCTCTACGACGGCGACGAGGACGAGGCAAACTGCAACTGCGGCGCCGCATCCTGCCGCTCGACCATGTACTCGCCGGAAGAGGTCGCGCGACGCGCCCGAGCCGCGATGCGGAAGAAGAAAAAGTAGCTAGCCGGGGCTCTACGCGCCCTCGTGCAGCCATGGGCGCGGATGCGAGACGTTCGAGGACGCGTTCATATCGCTCGGGATACACGACAGACCCGCGTATCCCGAACCGGCTGAGCCGCGTATCTATCGGTATGAGCGATTCCAGAGAAACCGACGAACGAGGAAACTTCGATGCGCGCTATCTCGCATTCCTCGAAACCATTACGCAGCTCCGCCCACGCCTGCATCGCTATTGCGCCCGCATGACCGGCTCCGTGCTGGATGGTGAGGATGTCGTGCAGGATGCGCTGTTCGAGGCCTATCGCAAACTAGGGAGCCTCTGCACAAGTGTCGAATCCGCAGCCAGCTTGAATTAAGTTGTAAGTAGATGAAGAGCAGAGTGCAGCAGATAACATTGGCGAATCAGC
>Ga0193743_1000357_pt1 | contig 36067 bp, 29 predicted proteins | sample L2c2metaG_FD_143038 | JGI IMG/M metagenome (GOLD analysis project Ga0193743, IMG submission 143038) | Soil microbial communities from a riparian zone of the East river system, Colorado, United States - L2c2 | ecosystem: Environmental > Terrestrial > Soil > Riparian zone | place: USA: East River... | reverse complement strand
CAGGTAAGTCCGGATGGGCGCCGTGGTGTTTACCCGACTGCCACTACCACTTATCACCTGACGGCGACAAACACCGGCGGCACCACCGAAGGCGATGCCACGGTTACGGTCAGCACACCGCCTCCGCCGCAGCCTGCGCCAAGCGCCCCCGCGCCGACGGTTCAGGAAATTTTAGCGAAGCAAGTGCAGGACTTACACTTCGACTATGACAAGAGCGATATCCGAGCCGAAGATCAATCCATTCTGCAGAGCGACGCGGCGGCCCTGAAAAGCATTTTCCAATTGGATGCGAACTTCATCGTAACGGTGGAAGGACACTGCGACGAACGCGGTTCGGGTGAATACAATTTGGCGCTCGGCGACCGCCGTGCGTCAGCAACCAAAGACGCTCTGGTCGCGCTGGGCGTCCCCGGCGACAAACTGCGGACGATCAGCTACGGGAAGGAACGCCCGGTCTGCACCGATGCATCGGAAGATTGCTACGGACGCAACCGGCGCGCCCACTTCTCGGCTACGCAGTAGACCGATGATCTGGCCAGACTGGCAGAAATCACGGAATGGCCCTGACTTCGGCGGGCGATTCTCTTACACTTAAAGCAAGTCGTGAAACGGGGACGGCTAACCGCCGTCCCTTTATTTCGAGGAGTGCCTTTTATGAAATTTGTGCGCCTTGCAGCCCTGCTGCTCACCTGTTCGTCTTTTTCCTTTGCCGTCAACAAAGACCTGATTCAAATGCAGCGAGAGATAGAGGCCCGGATGGAAGCCATGCAGTCCGGCCTCAACAGCAAGCTGGACACGCTGGCAGGCACCCTCTCGGCCATGCAGAACGACACGCGGCGGACGGCGGAGCAGGTTGCGACGCTGCAGGATTCGGTGGCCAATAGCGTTGCCAAATCGCTTACGCCCGTGGCGGGCATGGGCGGGCGGGTGGACGCGGTAGGAGACGAGGTTCGCTCGCTTAAGGACTCGCTGGCAGAGCTCAACACACGCCTGGAGCGCATGGACGCCAAGCTGACCGACATGAAAAACCAGATTCAGATCATCCAGAGCCCGCCGGCCGCTCCGCCTGCAGGGGATGCAAGTGCAATGGCTCCTCCTGGTTCGTCACCTCAAGGTTCACTACCTACGGGGTCGATACCTACGGGTTCAGGGCCTCAATCCGGACTACTTCCCAGCCAGCCTCCAGCTGGAGCGGCGGTGCCTCCCGCCGGGATGAGCGCGGAGGCGAGTTATACGGCGGCAATGCGTGACATGCAAACCGGCAAGATGGACTTGGCCTATACCGAGTTCCAACAGTTCCTGAGCTATTATCCGAACACCGAGCTCGCCGCCAAAGCGCAGTATTACCTAGGCGAAATCGACTATAAGCGCGGCGACTACAATAACGCCATCAAGGGCTTCGATGGAGTGCTGGAGCGCTATCCGGAAAATCCCAAGACAGCGGACGCGCATCTTATGAAGGCGCAGGCCTTGCTGAAATCGAACCAGCGCGGCCGGGCGGTGCAGGAGTTTCGCATCCTAGTGACAAATTACCCTCGCACGGAGAATGCGCGCCAGGCACTGCAGCAACTGCGCACCCTGGGTGTTTCCGCGGGAACCGCCACTACTCGGCGTTAACCGGGACACAGCCGGACCAGGGCGTCCGCCCCACTAGTGAATAGATTTTAGCCGCCATAGGCTGGCGGGCGGTGGGGCGCCGGGGAGTATAGCCTGTTCTTCCGCGCCTATCGAATAGAACTGTAATCCATTTGCTCCTTCGCCGGGGAAGAGCAAATTAGTCATCGTTACGCGGCCGTTATCAGCGAATACTTCGATGGACGAGCGATCGACGATTATGTTCAGGCTTAGGATGGAACCCGGCAGCCGCAACGGCGCCTCGATCCGCGCGGGGAAGTCTTTGCTGAAGCCGGAATCACCCGAATGCGACCGGTCCACGAACAGGACTCCCTTCCGCCGGTTATAGCCGACAGTGGTGTAGGTATCGTTTTTCATCAGCAACTTCCAGCCGATCTCCCGGGCTTGCCCCAGATCATGGGTCACGGTGAGTTGAAAAGCGCGGGACGGCAAGTCGACGGAATCAGTCAGATCCAGCCTCTCCGTCCGGAGGCCGGCAAACGCGTCTATTGGAGTCTGGATAAGCCGTATCCCGTTGGCTGTTGCGCGCAGCGACAGCTTTCTCGGCAGCGTCATCTGACCCCGCCACGGCTCCGTGGGCAGTTTGGCTGCATATTGCCAGTTATCCATCCAGCCCATCATCACCGGACTGCGATTTCCGGGAAGCCCGTTGAACGTGAGCGCGCAATAACAATCTTTGCCGTAATCGGTCCATAGGGTCAGGGAAGCTGGATTATCGTTCCTGAAACGCTGCCCGTTGAAATGCCCGATGAAGTATTGCTCGCCCGAGCCGCCCACGCGGCCGCCTGGATTCAGGCCTACCTTCAACACCCAGCGGGTCTCCGTGCGGCCCCGGACGGGCAGTTCAAACAGCTCAGGGCATTCCCATTGACCGCCGGTAGCCCCAGCCGGACCGAACTCGCTGATTGCCGTCCAAAGCTTCAGATCGGGCGACGCATAAAGACGGACTTTGTGTTTATCCGGCAACGCGACGATCAGGGTCCAGCGTTTCTTTTGCTGCGACCAGAAAACTTTTGGATCGCGAAAGTTGGCCAGATGCATATCCAAGACCGGATTGCGGCGATATTTCACCCAGGTGCGTCCACGGTCATTGCTATAGGCCAAATTTTGTGTCTCCAAAGCGGGTTTGGCACCTTTGGCCGGGGTGTGGCCGGTGTAGATGGCCACGAGGCAGGGCTTTCCGCCTCTGCAAAAGCCGCTGGTGTTGTGCTCATCCACCACGGTGCTGCCGGTAAACATCATGATGCCGTGCTCTTCCGGCAGAGCCACCGGCAATTCTTTCCAGTGGAGCAGGTCGCGGCTGACGGCGTGCCCCCAGCTCATGTGGCCCCACTCGCCGCCAAGCGGGTTGTATTGAAAAAATAAATGGTATTCGCCTTCGAAGAAGACCAAGCCATTCGGATCGTTCATCCAGTGCTCCCGCGGCGAGAAATGAAACTGCGGCCGATACGGCTGATCGTAAATTTGGACGCGCTGGCGCGCGGCGGACTGAATGCCCTGCCCGGCTAAACTCGCGAAAAAGGCCAAAAGCAGGAATGTAAGGCGAGGCAACATTGCTCCTCATCGCAGCATACGAAAAACGATTGCCGTGAAATGATTGTGAATAGTTGGTATTCTAACCAGCACGCCCATTGCATGCCTGCTCTTCCCCGATCGCTTCCTCGTATTTGTGTCGCTCTAGGCTTCTCGACGGCCGCGCAACTGGCGCGCGCCGCGGAATGCGAGTACAAAGACGGGAGCGCCTTTCTCGAATTCCGTTTGGATTATCTGCAGAACCCCGCGGCCGGCCTCGAAGTGATCCGTAAATTCCGCGCAAGCTATCCGGACGCGTATGTACTCGCGACCTGCCGGCACAAAGAGGCATCCGGCTACTACAAGGGAGAGATTGAGCAGCAACTGGCGCTGCTCCAGGGGGCTGCCCAGGCGGGCGCGGCGTTTGTGGATCTGGAAATCGAATCCGCCGAACAAGCTAAATCCGCGCTGCCGGGCTTGCGGGCAAGCACGCCGCTGTGCCTTTCCTATCACAATTTCCAAAGCACGCCCACGCTGGCAGTGGTGCTGCGCCGCCTGCAGCGGCTGCCGGCCGATGCTTACAAGATCGCCACGACCGCGCGTAAATATTCCGACAGCCTGCGCTTGATCGAGTTCGCCCGCGGCAAGCATAGCGAACCGTTAATTGCCATGGCGATGTCGGAAACCGGGCTGGTCACGCGCGTCCTGACGCCATCAATGGGCTGTGTTTACACGTACGCCGCCCCAGCCGGCGACGCGGGCACCGCTCCAGGACAGGTGCCTGCCAGCGTCATGCACACGCTCTACCGCTGCGAGAAGTTGACCAAGCAAAGCCGTGTATATGGCGTCGTCGCGAATCCGGTAGCGCATTCGAAGTCACCGCTGATTCACAACCGCGCATTCCACTCGCGCCGAGTGGACGCGGTATATCTGCCGTTTCTGGTCCAGCCCGCGCAATTGGCCGATTGGATGAAGTTCGCCGCCGCCCTGCCCGTTGCAGGCTTCAGCGTCACGATTCCGCACAAGCAGCGCATCCTGCGTTATTTGGATGTGGTGGATTCGCAAGCCCGGCGCATCGGCGCGGTGAACACGGTATGGCGCAAGGCGGGCAAGTGGCGCGGGACGAACACCGACACCGAGGGGGTAGTGAAGCCGCTGAGCCGCCATCTGCGTCTGGCGCATGCGTCGATTTTGATCGCGGGTTATGGGGGCGCCGCGCGAGCCGCCGCCATCGCCCTTTCCGATGCCTCGGCCAACATCACCATCACGGGCCGCAATTTGAAAACCGCCCAGACGCTGGCGCGGGCCGTCAAGGGCGAGGCCGCGTCTCTCCAGGAGGCATCGAAAGGGCACTACGACGCGCTGGTGCATGCGACGCCGCTCGGGATGCATCCGGAAGTGGACGGCTGCCTGTTTGACGGTGCGATCCCGGCGGATGTGGTGTTGGATATGGTGTACAACCCACGAGAGACTGTGCTGCTGCGGCGCGCCAAGGAACAGGGCTTGACCGTGATTCCAGGGATTGAGATGCTGCTGGAGCAGGCGGCCCACCAATTTGAGATTTGGACCGGGGAAACGGCGCCACGTTCCGTGATGCGAAACGCGCTTGAGGGACATGGTTGAACGGGCGCCCTGCTCAAAACGAAAATTTGATTGTGAATTGCATTTGGCGCGAAGGGTCTATGTTCGTGCTTCCCGCCAGAGGCTGAAGAAAAACGGGGGCAGGGACGGCGCCATTGCCGTGGGTGTTATTGACGCTAAACGGATTGTTCTTAATTGAAGAGATTAAACACTTCGAATCGCGCATCGAGGGTCAGGTGCTCGTGAAGGACAAAGATGCGCCCTAGCGCCATGTCGGCCGTGATCTGATTCTCGGGAACGCGAAATGCGTCGCGACCCACATCCGCCCGGGCGATCGATGAGATTGCTATCGCCATTATTGTCCACGCCGGTCAAAGGATTGACGGGACGGCCGGAGGCAAGACGAGCGACACCGGAAAGCTGCAGGGAATACGGGAGACGGAGATAGCCGTTTATCACAAGATGATGGCGCTGGAAGTAATCGCTGGGGCCTCGCTCAGCCACGCCGAGATTTCCGAAGTCATTGGGAAGACCAGTATTCGGTTCGCCTTGAAACGTAGAGTAGGTCATCGAGTAGGCGTACGTGTAGTGCGCTTCAAACTGGGCGCGCGACGACAAGCGATGGGAGATGCCCAGTTCAAGAGCCTCATAAAGGCTGGGCGTTGCTGTTCTCAATGACGAGCACGCTGTTTGCGGCAACACCATCAAAGGACGTGAACGGGACGCGGTGATATCGTCCGGACGCGCCAGGTGCACAGTGTGGGAGTACATGCCGTCAACGGTCATAAACCAGTTCCCGGCCAAGGTTTTGCCTGATGCCGTGGCTGTACTGAAGATCATAAGGATTCAACCGCTGGCGGGGCTGCAGATAGAGATTGCGAGGGCTGGGGGTTTCGCCAAAATCATAGCTCTGGCCGCGGGCCCAGGCGCTTCCTGAGGCTTCGGCGGTGGCGTAACCGGGGATGGAAATTCCCAATCGGACACAACGTTGTTGAATTGCGGCTACCGTTGAGGCGAACGGCGAAGGAATGCTGATCTGATCGTCCCATTTGTGGTCCAGCTTACCGAGCAGCAAATATTGCTGGAGGTGTCCATCGGCAGATTGCAGATACGGCGGCGCGATCCAAAGAGCATCCGTGCGGCGGGCGGTGACCAGCGCGCCGTTTCCAAGCGCCGCCCCGTATAATGTGCCCATGGCATCCCGTCGCAAAACCTTGCCCGGCCTGACTCGCCGGGAGTGGAGCACTCTGTTTGCGGCGGCTCCGCTGGTGGCGCAAACCTCCGTCCAAGTTCCGGCTGCTACAGCACCCGCTGAGACGGCGGCGAAAGCCGTTGCCGATGTGCAACAGACCAGACAAAAGCTGGCGGAAATACAAGTACCGATGAGCGTCGAACCGAGCTTTCGATTTGTGCCCTGAGACTTGCCATGCGTGGACCGAAAACACCGCTGGGTAAAAGCACGCTGGATGAAAGCACGCTGCCGTTTGCCAGCATCAGCGAGCTCAATGCCGCGCTGCGCAGCCGCCAGATCTCCTGCGTCGAATTGACCAGATTTTTCGGCCAGCGTTTGGAAACGCTGGGCCCTGTTTACAATGCCCTCGCCTGCTCGTTGCTGAAGGAGGGCCACAAAGCCGCCAAGGACGTCGACGGCGATATCAAGCGGGAGCGTTTTCGTGGACCGCTGCAGGGCGTCCCCTACGCGGTGAAAGATCTGTTCGCCGTGGCGGGTTATCCCACTACCTGGGGCACGAAGCTGTACGCCAAGCAAGTGTTCGATTACAACGCCACGGTGGTGGACCGCCTGGATGGGCGCGGCGGCATCCTGATCGGTAAACTGGCCATGATCCAGCTCGCGGGCGGCGGCGGTTATAGCTCGGCTTCCGCTTCTTTGCATGGCCCCGCGCTCAATCCTTGGAACAAGCTCTATTGGGCCGGCGGGTCGTCGAGCGGGTCCGGAGCAGCCGTGGCGGCCGGGCTGACGCCTTACGCACTGGGCTCCGAGACGTCCGGCTCCATCCTTACGCCCGCGTCGTACTGCGGTATCAGCGGTCTGCGCCCCACCTACGGCCTGGTCAGCAGGCACGGCGCCATGGCGCTTTCCTGGACGATGGATAAAGTCGGCGTGCTGGCGCGTTCGGCCGAGGATTGCGGGTTGGTTTTACAAGTTATCTCGGGCGGCGGGGGCGAGGACGCGGCTTCCGCCCAGACACGGTATTATTACGGCCCCCAATATTATGGTGAGCTCAAAGAGCAGAGAATCGGCTATGCGGAAATCGATTTCTCCGACTGGCCGGATGCCGCGCTGCGCCCGGTCTTTGCCGCCGCGCTGGCTACGATCAAATCCACCGGCGCGAAGATGGTGGAGACGAAGCTGCCTGATTTTCCGTACGGGCCCATTATCAGCTGCATTATCGACTCCGAAGCCGCCTCGATCTTCGAGCCGCTGATTCGGAGCAATGATATTGGCCAGCTTGGCGATCCAATCCAGATCGAGGGTCTCAAGGCGGCGCTCAATTATTCCGCGACCGATTATCTGAAGGCTATGCGCGTCCGCAACCAGATTCAGGAGGCGTTCGGCGGTCTTTTCGCCAACGTCGATCTGCTAGTGGCGCCGACGAATCTGAAGCCGCCGGATCGCGCGGACCGTCCGTTCGATGACACCGAGCCGAAAGGTCCGGAACAGAAAGGCGTGGCGGCGGATTTAGTCCGGGCGAGCAATCTCTGCGGGCTGCCGGCGCTCACCATTCCGTGTGGGTATGCAGACGGGCTGCCGGTGGGACTGCAGATCGTGGGTCGGCCGTTTTCGGAGAATCGGATTTTGGCTTTAGGCAAGGAATTTCAGCAGCGGACGGATTTCCATAAGCAGCATCCGGTTGTTTCCGGATGAGCTGCAGGGTTGGCCTCATCACTCCCCTACATAGCTATTGGCGGATACAAAGCAGGAAACCATCGTTCGACGACGTTTATCGGAAGCCCAAGCCGAACAGCCGCCTTTGGGCCGGACGAAACCAGCAGGCCCAAATCTAGCAAATGCGCTAGAACGTTGCGGCCCATGCGCTCTTTGTAGCCGGTAAGAGCGGGCGCCTGGCCACGCTCAAACTCACCGGCGAGAAGCGCCTCGCGGAGCAAAGGGAAGCTGCCCTTCGGCAGACGGCTCGCGCGCACTTCCTCCTCCACGTAAATCTCCATCCTGCGAAGCAACTCCGAGGGCTGAAGAATCGAGCGCATGTAATTCACCTGGTCTACGCAGATGGTCAAAAAGAACAGGCAGAAATCAATCAATGCCGCCTGCGAGAGGTTTCCACGGCCATCCAGGTCATCGTGGCGGGGCTCGTCCGCAGCCATCAGCAACGCCTTATAGCGGCCGACGTTGCGAGCCAGTCCACGCGCAGCAGACCAGAGACCACTACCCACGCCGAGCCGCTTCAGCAGGGCGTGAGACATCAACCGTGCAACACGACCATTGCCGTCATAAAACGGGTGAATCCAGAGAAACCGGTGATGCGCCGCAGCAACAGCTACTATCTGGCGCACTTTCGAAAGATTCTTCGGGTTATACACCTGATCGAAGCGGTCAAAAAAACTTGGCAGAGCCGCCGCTGCAGGTGGGAGATGCCTGCCAACCATCACCTCTCCGTCACGGAGCGTACCCGGTTTGACGTGAACAGAACGCTTTGATTCGGGGTCTTCCACCCAGAGAAGTTCATCAGGCAAACGGCTACAGAACTCCCGATGGAGCCAAAGAGCGTATTCCATCGATGCAGGGAAGGCCGAACCGTCCCGGCCTTCATCTATGGCCTGTTGAACTTCGATGTGCGCCACGGCTTCCAACTGTAGAGTGCGACGCTTTGGTTCGCTGGAATAATCATTGTGCAGAGCGCGGTCAATATCGCGTGGATGTGTATTGTGCCCTTCGATGAGATTTGAGTAGTAGCAATTCATCGAACGGACAAGGGATCCCACCGCCTCAACGACAATGGGATTGATCTGCCCAGCGAGTGAACTGGCCTCCGCGATGAGATCGAAGGCAGCGTCTTCGATTTGCCGCTGCCCCTCCGGAGGGAGCATTGGCTCCATCCACGATGGGTGGGTAATTAAGCCATCATCTCGAACCATCTATTTTGCCGGTTTTATTGCCGCAGTAAGTATAACAAAATAAAATGCTTGTTGCTTAATTTTCGGTGATTAATGCCGGATGAATTGCCGATCCCCAGGGGCGGTCAGAGCGGACGGACAAGAGGTTTGAGGAATTGCTCATAGAGAATCTTCGCGGTTTCAAGATTCCGGGGATCGCCGGTGGCCATGAGGTCGGCGTACACCAGCAGCGGCGGCGCGAGCGCGTGATGAACAAAACCGCACGGCAATGCTTTTACTGGCCGGTTACCTTCACCACAAAATACGCGACCTTCTTTCCCTTCTCCAAAACTACCTGGTGCGGAACTCCGGCAGGAACGTGGATTACACAACCCGGTCCGAAAGGATGCCGCTCGCCGCCAGAGATGGACTTTCCGCGGATCTCGCCGGGTTTTTCGGTGTGCGCGTCGACCATTTTTCCGCCGGTGATAATCGTCCCTTCTCCCTCCTCGAAGACGAGAATGTCGGCTTCATGCTCATGCAACTCCGATGATCCGGTGGCTTCGCGGTAGGCCAGCATCGAGTAGTGGTTACCGTAATTCTTCAAAGCCTGCGATTTGAACGAAGGATGCGTTTCGGCCAGCTTCGCCTCCATCACTTGTAAATCTTTGGCCGAATAGATATCGACCGGCCCAGCCGCGCCCAACAAAACGGATGCCGCGAGCAATCCAAGAGTGATCTGTTTCATGAGTGATGCCTTTCTGCCCTGAATGTGAAAAACGGTTGACGCGAAGCGCACCGGAAGCCGGTGGTGGGCCCTGTAGGATTTGAACCTACAACCAATGGATTATGAGTCCACTGCTCTAACCATTGAGCTAAGGGCCCGCATCGCAATCTTACCAATTGAAACCTGCCCCATGTGAAACCTAGAGGGTAAGCGCGCCGTCTTTCCTCACAATATCCGTCTTCAGGAGGTCGTGGTGTGTTTTGGTTTAAGCAGAAGGAATTTTTGTTTGTTCGTAACGATGGCAACAGCTTGCAGGGCCGCCCAGACCTCCGATTCCAAGGAAAAAAAGGACGAGCCCAAAACTCCCCCGCCGCCGGTTTACACGCCCGGCGGCGAAATCAAAGCACCGAAGTTGACGCATTACGTGGAACCGGAATTCTCGCCGTCTTCGAAGGAAGCGTACGTGGAAGGCGTGGTAAGAATCTCCACGGTCGTCACGCCCGAAGGCCTGCCAACACAGTTGGCGGTGGTCCACGGCCTGAATGCCCAGGAGGATCGCACCGCGATGAAAGCAGTTGAGCAGTGGCGCTTCGATCCGGGGACCAAAAGCGGCAAGCCGGTGCATGTCAAGGTCACGCTCGAGATCGAGTTTCACCTCTTGTAAGTTTCGCTCGCGCCGGGCAGTTTCTCGCGGACCAGATCTTCAATATCGCCCATTTTTTCACCCAGCAAGTTTAATTTGCGCGACAGGCTTTGGATTTCACTCTCGGCGCGCCGGTTCACGTCGAAATCGAGTTCGCCGCGCAGCCTGTCTTTGGTGTCCTGCCGGTTCTGGCTCATCATGATCACAGGCGCTTGTATAGCCGCCAACATGGACAGGAAGAGGTTTAACAAGATAAACGGATACGGGTCCCACGCCCTCCGCCCCAGCACGATGTTGGTCGAACTGTAGACGATGAGCACAACGGCAAAAGAGATGATGAATTTCCACGAGCCGCCAAAGCGCGCCACCCCGTCGGCGATGCGTTCGCCCAGCGTCGATTCCTGTTCGATCACCTGATTCGGGTTATGCGTGGAGCGTAGGCGCACCAGTTGCTGAGCGGCATGAAACTGGCGCCCGAGCACCGTCAACATGTCCATTCCGGCGTGCGGCTTGCGCTGCAGCAGAATGGCGATGTCATCGCGATCGACTTCGATGCAGACCGATTCTTCGAGAGCTATCGCCTCGGTCTGATGCGGCGTCCGATCGAGCATGGAAGCGAACCCAAAAAACTCACCCTGCCCGGGCTCGTCAACCACCACCTCCTGATTTTCTTCATCCACGGTGGTGAGACGGACGACGCCCGAAACAAGAATGTACGCCTGGCCTCCTGCGTCGCCAATCTTGTAAATCCTCTGGCGAATGGCGAAGGTTTTGACTTCTACCTGGGCCGCCAAAATAGCGAATTCATCATCATCCAACAAGGCAAATAGCGGGACGGCTTTTAAGACTTCCGAGTCGCATGGCATGGGTCACTCTACTCTCTAACACGCCGAGTTACCCGGCGCAAAATTAGGATTTCATAGATGACACTCCGGACACAAGCTCGCCGTAATATTCAGCCTCAACGGGCGGATGGGCCGTCTCCGGAGCAAGCTCCCAGCGCACCCATTTCAAGTCCATGACAAAGACCGCATAGACCACGGGCACCAATAACAAAGTGATGGTGGTGGAGACGAGCAGTCCCGCGATTTGGGCGTAGCACAAAGGTTCCCATAGAGGACCACCATGGGCGGCCAAGGGGATAAATGCGGTCACGGTGGCGGCGACGGTGATCAGAACCGGCCGCAACCGCAAGATACCGGCATCGAGGAGGGCCTGTTGCAGCGGCTCGCCTTCGGCGTGCTTCTCTTCGATGAAATCGAACAGCACGATGATGTGGCTGACGATTACACCAATCAAACTGGCAATTCCGAGGAATGCCATGAAACCGAACGGTTCGCCCATGACAGCGAGGCCGGTCAACGCGCCGCCGATGCCAAATGGAATCGCCGCGAATACGATAAGCGGCTTTACGGCGCTGCGGAACTGCACGACCAGAGCGAAGAAAATGCTCAGAACCGAGATAAGCATCACCACGGCCAGTTGACCGAAACCTTTCATCTGCTCCTTGTATTCGCCGGCGATCTCCAGGCGGACTCCGGATGGCAAGTGCGTCTGCAGATCTTTGATTTGCGGCATGGCGGCCATGAGCAATTCCGACGGCAAGTGACCCACCAAGGGAAAGCTGGAAACGGTGATGGTGCGGAACTGTTGATAGCGTGCGATGCGCGCGGGCTGCAAGCGGTAAGCGATTTGCGCCACCTGGGTGAGCGGAGTGCGGGTCGCGCCGTCCGGGGAATATACGTAAAGATTCGAGAGGTCGCTCAAGTTGGCCCGCTCATCCATCCGCAGCCGCAGCACGATTGGAATCGTATGATCCAGTTCGTGCATAGAGCCGACGTTGACGCCCTCCAGCGCGCCCGCCGCGGCATCGGTCACGTCGCGCTCCGATAATCCGGCCAATGAAGCTTTGTCGTTGTTGACTTCCAGACGAACCGCGAGGGCGTCTTCGCCCCAGTCATCGCGCACACGCGCCGACAAACCAGTATTTTTCAGGATCTGTTTTAGAGACGCGGCCTGCCCGCGCAAATCGGTCAGGTCATTTCCCGACAAGCGGATGGCGACCGGCACGCCGATGGGGGCGCTGGTCTCCAGCCGCCGCACATCTACGGTCGCGCCTGAAATTCTGGCGTTGAGCGCGCCTTGCCAGAGCGGCATCAAGGCGCCTGTGTCTTCTTTGTCCGCGACCTGGGTCAGAATGTGCCCGTAATTCGGCAACTGCGGCTCGGGGTTGCTGGATAGCCAGTAGCGCGGAGCACCGCCGCCCACCCAGGAGGTCAACGACTTCAAGACCGGAGAACTGCGGTGGTGTTCGCGCCCATATTGATTAGCAACGTCTCGCAAAACGGCCTCTGCCTGGGCGGTGGCGGCTGACGTGGCGCTGACGGGAGAATCTTGCGGCAGCCAGACATCCACGAAGGAAAGGTACTGCCGCTCATAAGGGAAGAACTGCTGTTTTAAGGTTCCGGCGGCCGCGAACGATAGAGCCAGCAACACGCCCGCGCCGGCCAACACGCGCCAGCGATGTTCAATCGCCCAGCTGCCGACACGATAGTAGAACGCGCCAAAACCGCTCCGGCGGCGCTGCGCAAGCGACGGTTCCCGGTGCTCTCTCAGCAGGTAATAGCCGAGCAGGGGAATAAAGGTCATGGAAACCAGCCGTGAGGCGACAAGCGCGCACGTCATCACGACCGGCAATGTAAACAGGAAGCGGCGATTATCGCCCTTCAGCAGCAGGAACGGCAGATAGGAAACGATGTTGGTGACGGTAGCGAAAAGAATGGCGCGCGCCAACCGGGTGGGCCCTTGCCAAGCCGCGAACAGGCGCGACCGTCCGGCTGCCAGCTCGCGTTTGATGGCGTCGCCGGCGACTACCGGATCGTCGACCAGCAGGCCCAGGGCAATGATCAGGGACGCGATGGAGATCTGCTGCAAATCGAGGCCCAGCAGCGCCATCATGCCGAAGGTCATCGCCAGTGTGACAGGAATGGCGAGCGCCATCACCAGCGCCGGCCGCCACTCCCAGAACCCGATCCATGAGACCAGGACAACCAGGGCGATGGCTTCCCACAGGCTGCCCATGAATAGCTGAACGTTGTCGGTCACTTGCAAGGGCTGGTCGGAAGTGCGATGGACGATGAGATCCGCCGGCAACCGCATCAACAGGGTGTTCAGCTCACGGTCTGCTTCCTGCGAAAAGTGTCCGATTTGTTCACCGCTGCGCATTTGAATATCGAGCGTGATGGCGCGCGCCCGCTGCCAGTGGCCGTGTTCATCGCGCCACTGATGAAAGTTCATAAACCGGGCGGGGCTTTGGTAGCCGCGTTCGACATCGACCAGTTCGGAAAGCCGGGCCGGCGGCGCATCCCGCGTGGCGGAGGGAATCAGCACATCGCCAATCTGCCGGGCATCTTGAAAATCGCCGCCAGAGGCCAGCGTAACGGCGCGAGCGCTAGTGTCCACACCGCCAGATGAAGAGAGCGAGGAACGCGAGGCCAGTGCATTGCGGAGAGTGGCGGGGTCCAGTTGCACACCGCCAAGCCGGTCTTGCGAGTAGGTCAGTTCCACCTGTTCGGGCATGAGACCGGAGCGATTGACCCGGCCAACCACTCCGAGCGTCTTCAGTGTTTTCTCAATCTGCTCAGTGAAACGGTCGAGTTCGCGATAGCTGTATTTCGCGCCTGCTACCGCAGTTAGGGCCGCGGGCAACTCCGGCGATGTACGGACGACGATGGGCTGCCAGATATCCGGCTGCAGTTCCGGCGCGCGTAAGCGCTGCTCCATCAGGCGTTTCAGTGCCGCGCTGATTTCACTAGGTGAATGAGTGCTAACGGCATCAAACCCGATGAAGCCCGAACCCTGCAATACATGCGGACCTGCCAAAAGCTTTTCCTCCGACAGCCAATCCGCGAGGCGGCCGGTCAAACGCGCCAGCGCTGTTGCGTCCAGGGAACGTGCATGCGGAAAAAAAATTGCAATCCGTCCCGGTTGCATTGTCCGGCCCATCTGCTGAGCGCGCAAGGCTAGATCGGCCTCATCCACTCGAGGGCTGGCCACGGTCAGCATCAGCGTTGCAGTGTCGCCGAAGTCCTTTACCAACTCCACGGGCTGGGCTCCCGCGGGAAGTTGCAGGGCATCCAGTTTCAGCCGCAAATCGTCCAGCTCTTTGGCGGTATCGTCCACGGCTTCGTCGAGCTTGGCGTAGACATAGGCGACACCATCGCGCGTGATGGAACGGATTTCAGTGACTTTGGTGTTCTTCGCCATGGCCTGCTCCACCGGTTTGGTGAGCAGTTCTTCCACGCGCCCGGCGGGAATGCCCGGCCAGTGGGCGATGGCGACAGTTTCGCGCACCGGAATTTCCGGATCCTTGCGCTGCGGCATGTGCAGATAGCCGAAAAATCCCCAAGCCAGCACGCCCAGCAGCACGGCCCAGGCGACTTGACGCTTCTCGACAAAGTAGCGCGACGTGTTGTGCTTGTTGTCTAAGGTGTGATCTAAATGATCCATGCTGCTGTCCTCCACCTAACGGATTACGCGAACCGGATCGCCGGGCAGGATGCGCATGCCCGCGTCCTCGGCAACCAGGTCGCCCGGTTGCAGGCCAGAGCGTACGGCGATGACCTCGCCCAGCGCGGGACCCAGCGTCACTTGTCGAACTTGCACAGTGCCGCCGGCAATCACCAAGGCGGCAAAGTCATCGCTCCGGTCGCTCAGACGCCGGATAGCGCGCAGGGGAATGGCCAGCGCCAGCGTCTTTTCGGGCAGGCTGCGCGTGACGGAAGCGACCATGCCCGCTTTCAATTGGCCCGCTCCGTTGGCGACAGCGGCAGTTGCGCGAAACAACCGGTTCACGCGGTCGGCTGCGGGCGAAACCGCCAGAATTTGTCCGTTAAAGATCTGGCCCGGCAGCGCATCTACGGTGACTCGCACTTTTGTGCCGGGGGCAAACCCGCCCAGCGCGGTGTCAGCAATGCCGAACCCGAGCTTGATCGTGCGCAAATCGGCCAGCGTATAGGCTACGGCGCCGGCAGCGACCGAGGAGCCGCGCTCAATGCTCCGCGCCACGACCACACCAGCGAAGGGCGCGCCAATAGTGGTGTCGCTCAACGGCACCCGGCTTTCGTCGCGCGAGGCGGCGGCGGATTCGATCCGGGAGGAGTAGCTATTCACATTGCGCCGGGCGGCATCGAGTCTGGCCCCGGCCGCGTCATGCCGCGCGCGAACGGCGTCCAGATCGGCGCGCGTCAACGCTTTGACGGTGTATAGAGCCTGTGCCCGCTCGAAATCCTGTTTCGCCTGCGTGAACGCTGCCTCCGCTTCGAGCACGCCGGCGTCCGAAGCTGCTTTGCCCGCTTGCGCATCAGCCAACTGCGCTTCGGCGGCCTGCGACCGCGCCTGATATTCCGTCACGCGCAACTGCGCCAGCACCGCACCGGCAGGCACGCGATCACCCGGTTCGAGCGCCCGGCCGCCGGTTTCATACAAGGCGGTGACTACACCAGCCGTCCGGAAGGCCAAATCCAATTGCGCCTGCGGCTCCGTAATAGCGGCGTAGCGCCGCTCGTCTGCGAATTCGCGCCAGTCCACTTTGTAGGCGCGTACCGCGAGCGGATCGCGCGTGGGAGCCGCCGCTTTGCCCGTACCGCATCCGGTGTTCCAGAAAAACAGCGGCATAGCCGCTACCATCCACCACTGCCGATTCATTGCTCCGCTCCTATTGCCGACTGATAATTTGCCCAAGCGACGCCCATCGCCGCTACCGCTCTTGCTTGCTGCTGTCCGGCGGTTTCCCAGTTGGTCTGCGCCACGAGCAGTTCGCGTTCGAGCGCCGCTTGTTTGGCGTGGCGTTCCCGAACAACGCGCAAATTCTCTTCCGCGCTCCTGCTCGCCAATCGCGCCGCTTCCAGATTCCGCTGGGCACGGTCGAGCTCGCGCCACGCGCGCCCCGCCTCCCATTGCACCTGCTGTTCGGTCTGTGCCAAGGCTAGCCGCGCTTGCTCCCGCTTGTCGCGCAGGCCGGCGGCTTCATGCCGTTTTCTACCCCAATCCCAGGGTTCCCAGGTCAGCGAGAATCCGGCCAGCGCAATTTGATTCGGTAGCGTGTTGCTGGAGTTGAAGAACGCCAGGTAAGTCACCTGCAGGTTTACGTCCGGGATCTGCTCCAGGCGTTTGGAACGCAGGGAGAGACCGGTCTGCTCCAGGCGCAGCCGCGCTTCTTTCACTTCCGGTTTCGCGTCCAGCGCGCGTCGCCGCGCTTCTTCAAGCGTCATAATGGCTGCGCGCGGAACGCCGCTAGTCAGGTCGAATTGGGTATCCAGCGGTTCACACATCAGCAGGTTCAACTGCTCACGGCCGTCGCGAATGTCGGTTTCCAGGCCGGCGGCATCCGCTTTGGCTTGCGCCAGCCTGGCCTCCGATCCGGCTTGGTCCAGCGGCAGGCCAGTTCCTTTTTCCACGGATTCCCGCGCCAGCCGCAGAGTCTCTTCCGCCGCGTGGACTTGCGCGTCCGCCGCGCGCCGGGCTGCCTCCAAGGCGACAATCTGGAAGTATAAGTTTCTGGTTTGCGAAACCAGATTCAGACGGACGCTTTCCGCCTGCTGCCGCGCAACGTCCGTCTCGCGATCGGCCAAGGCGACGGCTAACCCGAGACGCGGCTGCTGCGACAGCGGCAAAACGGCCTGGGACAGATCATATCCGGCAATCCGCCGGGGTATGCCTATTTCCGTGTTTGTCGCGGGTATTGGACCAGTTGAGGCGAAATTGCCCAGCACCCCTCGCTCAAATGTCACCGACGCGTGGTTCAGAATGGGGCCCGCCTGAGCGGAGGTGGACAGCGATGGCCAACGCCGCGTGCGGGCGACGCTGGCATCTTCCGCCTTAGCCTGCACTGCAACCTTGGACTGTAAGACGTCGCGGCTTTGGGATGCGGCGCGCTCGGTCGCCTGCTCGACCGTGAGAGGAGTTTGGGCGGCAGTCACACTCGCCAAGAGCAGAATCGCAGACAATCCAGACTTCAAAGACATATTTGAATCTCGAATCTCAAATGTATCCTGGATCTTGAATACAAGTCAACATCCAAATGCATTTGCGTATTTAGATTCGTCCGCTTATTATGAAGGAGTCATGACAGAGGCATTGTCAGCCAGGAAACGGTTGACTCGGGAAGAGAGCCGCGCGCAAACCCGCGACCGGCTGCTGGATGCGGGCTACGAAATTGTGGTGGGCAATGGCATTGAGGAAGCGTCCATCGAAGACATCGCCGAAGCCGCCGGCTTTTCGCGCGGCGCGTTCTACTCAAATTTCGAAAGCAAGGAAGATTTACTCTGCGCGCTGCTCGCGCGCGAGAAGGAGCGATGGCAGCAGGAGTTGCTCACGATCATCGGTGAAGCCGCTTCGCCTGCTGAACTAGCGCAAAAAGCGCGGGCCTATTACGTCGATTTGGGGGCCAATTCCCAGCGATGCACCTTTGCCTTGACGGTGCGGCTCTACGGGCTGCGTCATCCGTCCATCCAGCCGCATATGAACGAGATGATGCGGGAGGATCAAAAAAAAGTGGCGGGGCAAATCCAATACCTCTATTCCGCCGCCGGGCAAGAGCCGCCCTGTTCGCCCGAGATTATTGCGTTCGGGTTGTTGGCAATTGCGCAGGGGCTAGCCTTAACGCAAGTCTCAGACCCAGACGCGATTTCCAAGGAATTTCTGCCCCACGTGCTGGAGACGCTGTTTGATCGAATTACCGGGTTGGACGCGCTGCTGAATCCGGCCCGGCAAGTCTCGAACTGAGAGCCTGGGTTGGTTAGCTGCTTCAGCCGACTGTATTGGTCAGCGTTCCAATGGGAGGGATAGTGATGCGGATCTCATCGCCAGGATGCAAGGTGAACGAATCCGGAGGCACAATGCCCGTGCCGGTGAGCAGGAAGCAGCCGTTCGGAAAGCTGTTGTTACGGTAGAGGTAGTGGACCAACGATTGCGGATCGCGCTTTAACGACTGCAGAGTCGTGGCGCCGGAAAACTCGCTTTGGCCGGCACGCAGAATTTCCAAACGGATCTCCGTAGTGGCGGCCAGCGGCTCGGGAGTCACTAGGATGCAGGGACCAAGCGCGCAACTGCGGTCGTAGACTTTGGCTTGCGGGAGATACAGCGGGTTTTCTCCCTCGATGTCCCGTGAACTCATGTCGTTACCGATGGTGTAGCCTACGATCTTCCCCGAGGCGGAAATCACCAGCGTCAACTCCGGTTCAGGAACCGACCAGGAGGCATCCTCACGGATGGCGACCTTGCCATTTGGCCCGACTACGCGATGTTTGGTCGCTTTGAAAAAGAGCTCGGGACGATCGGCGGAATAGACGCGATCGTAGAAGTCTCCACCACCGGCGGACTTGGATTCCTCCATGCGAGCATCCCGGCTGCGATAGTAAGTGACGCCCGCTGCCCAGACTTCCTGGCTTTCAATCGGGGCTAACAAACCATCGGACGGAGGTTCCTGGGCGTTGGCCAGACCGTCAAGGGAGTTGAGGAGAAACCCGTGAAGATCGTCGCGAGAAAGAAGAGAATCCCAAGACTCGGCTCCTCCACGGTAAAAGCGCGAGTTTTGTTCGATCAGATATCCGGTGGGCGTTCGATGTAGCTTCATCGCTAACCAAGATACCGCCCACCGGATTGAGATCTTTAACGGTCGTGGTGGTCGTCCCGGCGTTCCGCGCGGCGCACTTCGTGATGCTCCGCCCGCGGCCCTTCCACGCGCCGGTAGGGGGCTGCGTAAGGATGCACGTACGTTCCGCGATTCGCCCAAGTACGGACCCAAGGACGGCGATCGATCAGGATGTTGTGCTCGCGCCATCCAAATCCAATGCCGGTACCCCAGCCCCACGGCGCAAAGGAGACACCCAAGGAGATGCCACCGCCGAAGTGAAACGCCGCGCCAACGAATCCTACGCGCCGCGGCGCGAAGACCACTACCGGACTGTAATAAGGAACATAATAGTCTCCGGTTAGCGGCATGATCTCGATATCTCCGGGACCGGCGATCTGCACGCGCTCATACTGGGTGAATTGCGGGTCGCGTAAATAGCCGTACTGGTTGGCTTGTTGGCGCAAGCGCTGCACGGCGTCCATGACGTCTCCACGTTGCGCGAGGACGGCATTACCGAGCTGCTGCGTCCATGACATGTATTGCGCCATTGTGTTCAACACCTGCGGAAATGGCAGGAGCGCCATCACGCTCACGTCCCAAGGAAGATTATCCTGCCGGATGGCTTGCGCCAGAGCGTCGCCTTTCAAAAAAGCATGTTGATTCGCCCAACCCGCCGCAGCTGGAATCTGGTCGGGAAACGTGGATGCGGTCAACACCTGCGCGAGCAAGCCGTCGGGGTACAGCGCGATGGATGCAACCATCTGGTCCAGTTGCTGCGGGGGAACCAGCGGCGGCGGTTGTTGGCCATAAGGACCCTGCTGCTGGGGGTACTGTCCTTGAGCGGGCGGATATTGCGCCTGCGGATAACCCTGCGGCGCCTGCTGCTGTTGAGGATATTGCTGCTGTTGCTGCGGATACGGTTGCTGCTGTGGGTACTGCGGCGGATATTGCTGCTGTTGTTGGGGGTCGGGCTGAGGTTGCGGATACTGCTGGGCTAGACCAAGCATTCCGGCCCCACCGGCGACAAGCGCAGTTCGCAGCAAATTGAAAATAAATGGCTTGGTATTCATGATTCCAGATCTCCTAATCGTCGTGCCGCGATCCATTCTTTAAGGAACGCCTGCCTAATAGACGGGGCATGGACCATGAAAGATACCACGGGACCTCGCCCCGAGAATTAATTCCCGTTTAGGAGGACTACCGTCGACCGGCTACGCCGGGCGCGAAAGCAATGCGGTGTGGAAAAAGTGGAGGAAGGAGTCTGCAATCAGGAGTTCGCTCCAGACCGCCTCGAGCCGCTGTTCTTCAGGGCGTTGGTGGTGAGCGTTTGCAGAAAAAAGGGAGGAGTTTCCGGAGGGCAGATTGAAGGAGGGGCGTTCAGGGGTTAGATCGGAAACGAGGAGGCAATATGGGCGGCGGACCACACACCCGTACTGCCTCGTTGGGCCCAGCTAACAGCAACTTACTAGTAGGCGCCGTCCGCGGTGATAACAACTTTTACCGTGCGCACCAGGATGTAAGCGTCCAACCAGATGGACCAGTTTCGAACGTAGTATTCGTCAAGAGCAACACGTTCGTCATAAGTGGTATTGCTTCGTCCGGAAACCTGCCAGAGGCCCGTGATTCCTGGACGAACACGGGTATACAGATCGTATCCCCGGCCATACTTCTTGATTTCTGCCTGAACAATCGGCCGCGGACCAACCAAGCTCATCTGCCCAACCAGGACGTTCAGAATCTGCGGTAGTTCATCGAGACTGAAACGGCGTAGCCACTTCCCCACACGGGTCACGCGCGGATCATCCTTCAACTTATGATCACGCTGCCATTCAAAAAGATGTTCCGGGTGAGCCGCTAAATATTCCGCAAGGAGGGCATCCGCATCAGGGGCCATGCTGCGGAACTTCAATGCTTTGAAGATTTCACCTTTACGTCCGTAGCGGCTCTGGCCGTAAAAAACGGCTCCACGCGAAGTTGCTTTAATTGCGATACAAATGATGAGAAACAGTGGGGAAATCGCGATTGCCACAAGGCCAGCCAATAACAAATCAAGGCCCCGCTTAATAGCGGCGGCGCTGCGATGGAAGAGGCGCTGCGGGAGTTCGAAGCCGACCTCGCCGCCGATCTCGCAAGCGGAAACACCGAGGCTGCACAGTCCAGGGAAATCGGGAACAAGCAGAACATGGCTGAAGCCATGACAGTAATCTTGAATCACGTGACGCAATTCAACATTGGACTTCTGCGGCATGGCGATAATCGCGTATTGGGCAAAGCGAGACGCAGCAATGCCGCTCGCCGCGCTGAAATCGCCGAGCACCGGCGGAAGAACCTCTTCCCAGGAGAGAGCATTTTCATCGGAGACGATACCTATGACTTTTACTCCCAACATTCCGTCCCGCAGCGTTCGCACAACCCGTTGTGCAGGAGGCCCCGAACCCAAGACGAGCGCTGGAACCCCCCACCAAGGTTTTTCGCCCAGCGTCCGCCTCAATATATGGCGTGTAAGCAGCACAAGCGGTGAGCCGGCAGCCCAAGTGATGAGAAACACCGAACGCGAATAGGCGAGAGCATTATGCCACAGGAAAGTTGTTGAAGCCATTACGAGGAAAACTATAGTAATGGCGAAAAAGATGCGCCGCATTTCCTCGGCTGCGTGGAGTAGGACGCCCGGATATAGGCCCTGAATCCAGAATGCGCACAGCAGCAGCGCCAAACACGGGAATATCTCGAAATAGGAACTAAGGTGGTAAGTCGGCGTTACAAGGTGGCGGCCCAGGATACCTAGTCCGAAAACGAGCGACAGAGTTACAAGATCCGCGGCAAAAATGCAAGCTGCCGTTGTCCAGTGTGTCTTGCTCGCAAACTGCGGAAGAGCCAATGAATGCGAAGGTTTGTTTAGTAAAGCTGGTTTCGCGCCCATAAAATTATTTTTTTTTCGTATGCACGCAGAAGTACGTTATTTCGCCATCTAGTTAGATCTGGGAGATGCCGTTGACGAACTCAGCATCTACTTGCTCTAACCAACAATGAAGAATTAGCGTGTGAAGCTCCTGGACCCTAGCTGTCTCGCTGGACGGAATGATGATTTCGAAATCCGCCTTTCCCGCCATCGCTCCTCCTTTTTTCCCAAGCAGCGCAATGGAGGTTGCACCATTGGATCTAGCAGCGTCGATGGCGCGAAGGAGGTTGGGCGAGTTTCCGCTGCTGGAAAAGCTAACGACAATGTCGCCTTTTTGCGCAAGTGCTTCAATTTGACGCGAGAAGATGAAATCATAGCCAAAGTCGTTGCCGATACACGTGAGGAGAGTTGGGTCGGCCGCCAACGAAATGGCCGGCAGCGGTCGCCGGCTTAGCTTGTACCGTCCTACCAGCTCCTCGGCCATGTGCAGAGCATCAGCCGCGCTTCCACCGTTCCCACAGGTGAGAATTTTGTTACCGCTCCTTAGCGCTCGGATCACAACACCCGCGGTGGTATCCACGAGAGGAGCCATGGCCCGAAATGCGCCGAGGACGGAAATCAATTCTTCAACCGCTTCGGCGGTTAGTTGCGTTTGATTAGCAGTCATTTCTTTGTCCTTGTTACGCCCCCGGCTGAGTCCGTAACATAGCTGGGAACGGTCTCATGACCAGCAACTATGCCCCGGCGCGCAGCGCCATCTCGGCAGGTGCAGATTGCCGGGTATCGCTCCGGATCTGTTGCGACAACTCGTCGATCGCTTCTTGTAACGAGTGAGTTTGCTTCCAGTTGTACTCCTGATGAAGCTTCGAGACATCGGCGCAAAGGTGCGGGCGATCGTTCTTTCTGACTCTCTCCGGGTCGCTAATGATTTCGATCTTGCGCTGCAGCGCTATCTCAAACAAGCCGACTAAGTCCCGCACCGAGTATTCGCAACCGCTGCCTAGATTCACAGTGTCCAACGTTTCTTCGCCACGGTTCAATACGGCGAAAGACGAATCGGCTAAATCCGCGGCATGGATATAGTCGCGCTTGGGACTAACATTGCCGAGCTTCAGGGGGCCGGAAGGATTTGCTCGGAGCTGCGTAACGATCTCCGGAATGATGTGCGGGTTGGTTTCCCGGTTGCCAACGGCGTTGAAGAACCGTCCTATCCGTACCTTTGTCTTCGAATTCCGGGCTGTAAAGGCCGCGATCTTTTCGCCCGCGGCTTTCGTAACGCCGTAAACGTCCAGCGGGTCGGGGAGCTGCGTTTCCTGATGAGGATGGTCGGAAATGCCGTAGACGGCTGCTGTCGAGGCGAAGAAGAGACGTTCTACCCCGTAGGCGCTGCATGCATCGGCCACGTTTTGAGTGCCCAACAGATTCGTGTCAATTGCTTCAATTGGGTACTGGTTGCAATAAGGAATGTAGTGATGAGCGGCCAAATGATAGACATGATGTGGGCGAAAGCGATCAAAGATCTCCCTGAGTGCCTTAGTGTCCCGAATATCCGTCTGGTTCAGCTCGATTCGGCCTTCCAGATGCCTGATGTTCTGAAGACTTGTCTTATGAAAAAGAATATCGACCGTTAGGGTTTCAAATCCATGGTCTGTAAGTACATCCAGTAAATGCGAGCCGATGAAACCGCAACCGCCTGTGACTAATGCTCTTTGTGTCAACCAACTTCTCCAAGATGATGAATGAACTTGTCGTAAACTCGCTGCCAGTCCAGCTCGGCGCTGCCGTCGAGTCCGGACCGGTGATAACCATGCCATTCTTCGGTATTATTTGTAAGCTGCAGGACCGCATCGGCGATCTGGCCCGCGCCCGGCTCTACAACCACTCCCGCACGGTATTGCTGCACCACACCGACTGTGCCGTTGTCCGCATGGTTAGTCGTGATGGTGGGTGTACCGGAGGCCATGGATTCAGCGACCGTCCGGGGAAAGCCTTCGCGGACGCTCGGAAGTATATGCAGACGGTGGCTGGCAAACAGGTTCAGCTTCTCTTCGTCAGAAACGCGGCCTAAGATTCGGATGAAATCGAGATGTCCATACTTGGACTTTAGTTCGTCAAGCAATGGCCCACCGCCCGCGACGGTCAAGTGCTCACGAAAGCCGTGCTCGCGAGCGAGAATCGTAGCCGAGATGGCCTCCTCCGGACGTTTATGGTGGGAAAGCCGGCCGAAGAATAGCAACCCGGACTTGTTTGCGGAGACAGAATATTGACCCGTGAAAATGCCGCTTGGAATACTTTCGATGTCCCTGATGCGATAACGTTTGGAGAGTAACCGCTTCAAGCCCTCGCTGACGCATATATGTTTCCGCGTGGACCTGGATATCAAAGTATTTGCCGTGGCCCAAGCGACTCCGCTGCGATGCTCGCACCAATCAACCACGGCGACTGTATTGCGCGGCACCCGGCTGATCAGTTGCGGGAGCAGGGGCCAGATATTGAACAGAACAGCGTTGTAGTGGTGCTTTCGAAGATGTCTTTTTACCTCCAGCGCAAACGACCACATGATCTTGGGATCGCGCCGGAGGCGGGCATCCGGTCTCCTGTAAGTGCTGGAGCGGATTAACCGGTGCACGGTCATGCCGTCAATCTGCTGCTTCGCATCGGACTCCCGGGAACCGATCGTTACGACATCCACGGCCCAGCCATTCTTAACGAAAAGTCCGCCAAGTTCCAGATAGCGAACCTCCTGTCCACCAATGCTGGGAAAGAACAGTTCTGTGACGATTAATAGGCGCTTCATTTTGAAGAGAACGAATCCACTGCAAACGTGTGCAGCCGTGACGTTTGGGGATAAGAGAAAGAAACCTCTTAATCACCCGAAGAATTTGAGGCAATCCGCGATTCCGCGGGCATAGCCGCTATTGCACAACGGCCTCGACCTTTTAAATCAAGGTTACGAATCAGCGCGCGTCCTGGCAGCTCAATGAAGTGATAACAAAACATCGAGCAGAGGATTGTAAGTAGAGTTGCGGATGCCATTAACACGGTGTGCGGAGTTTCCCGGAAGGCGTGAAAGTGTGGCAGGCCCTTATGCAAAACAGTCCACACAGCCCAGTGGCACATGTACACGGAGTAGGAAATCTCGCCAGCGTACACAGCAAGCCGGGTGCTCAACAAGCGCCCCAGCGCGTCTTTGTTGGAAGTTAAGGATATCAACAGTAAGATCGTGGCGAGCACTATCCCGGTTCGCAGATGACCACCGATGTGAATTTTGTCGAGAGGCATGGGGTCGGTGGCGCTTAATAGATAGGCTGAAACAAGAATCAGACTTATCGGGATCAGTGAGCCCCAACGGCCGGTGTCTTTATTGAGCTTTGAGTAGATCTCAAAGGCAGCCATTCCTACTGGGAAATCCAGCGCAATCTGTGTAAGTTGATTGGGATCCTGAAGGTTGAAGGATAGAACGGCGGCGATTGCAATGACAAGCCACGGCCATATTGCGCCTGTTTTCTTTAGCGCGAAATACGTTACCGGGAAAAGAAGATACGCAAACCATTCGGCTGATATCGACCACGCCGGGCCGTTCATCGCCGCGACATAAGGCGGGAACCATGCGTGTGTCATGGTGAGGTTGGCGATTGCGGAAAGCGGTGTGAAGGCCTGGGTATGTTGCGGAAGAGTTCCGAGGCGGCGTCCGACAAGGAAGACACCCAGCATCGCGAGCGTCGTGACAATATGAACGGGATAGAGTCTCGCGAACCGGTACTTCATGAAGTCGATGAAATCAGCCGCCTTCAGTTGGGAAGAAAACTTGCCCCGGTAAACGTAGGTCAGAATAAATCCGCTGAGAACGAAGAAAACATCCACGCCGACTGCTCCGTGAATGAGTAGCGGGTCAAGAAATCCCCAGTTGAAGTAAACATTGTGAACAGGGTCAATTTCACTAAAGTGGCAGAAAAGCACGCCCAGTGCAGCCAAGGCGCGCAAGCCTGTTAGAGCGTCGAATTGAGCGACTGCCGCATGTACGGCGGCGTTAGTTTTATTGGAGTTGATCACGTTGTGTTTGCTTCACGCAGCGCTGCGCACTGCAAGTGGGCTTGACCCGGCTCTGACCCTTGGCTTTTCGACTGCGCTAACAGTACGAAAGAAGCAGCTGTTCGGTAGTCTTTGCCGAGGAATCCCAAGTGTAGCGGCGCGCGTGCTCTCGACCAGACGAGACGGCGCTCCAGTCTGCCGGCTGATCGAGCACTCTTTCCATGGCCGCGGCGATGTCGGAGGTGCTCAGTGGATCAACCAGGATTGTGGACGGGCCAGCGACTTCAGGGATCGAAGTGGAATTCGACGCGATGACTTGAGTCCCAGAGGCTGCAGCCTCCAGCACGGGCAGGCCGAAGCCTTCGTATAGCGAAGGATAGACAAACGCACGTGCACCGGAGTAGAGCGCAGGCAGATCTTGGTCAGGCACATAGCCCGTGAAAATCACCCGGTCAGGAATGCTGCCGAATTGAGCGGCTTTAAAAACCGCGGACCTTCCCTTGGCGCCGGTAACGACAAGCGTCGCTGAGAGGCCACGTCCATTAACGAGGGACCAGGCAGACAAAAGCCTTGCCAAATTCTTACGTGGCTCCAAAGAACAGACACTAAGCAAATAAGGTCCTTCCGGGATTCCCAAAGACGTGGTCACGCGAGTGATGTTCTCGCTTGTTTGCGGTCTGAACTCGTCGCCGATGCCATTGGCGATTACCGTGATTTTCTTTTCATCAGTCTTGGCGATTTGAATGATGCGCTGCTTAGTGTACTCGGAGACTGCGATAATGTGTTCCGCTCGTCTGATCAGTTCTGGCATAAGCGCCCTATACAGGAACGAATACTGCGAGCTGTACCATTCTGGGTTATCCAGAGGTATTAAGTCGTGTATCGTCAGCACTTGCCTTCGCGTATAAATGGGGCCGGTGTTGCAGGGGCTCCAAAGAAGCCCTTTTAGCGACTTTGGCAGGACTACCTGCTCCCAGAGATGCCCTTTTATGCCCTTCAGAGGTTGCTTGGGATGCGCAATTTTCGGGCTACTCTCGAAGCGATTGCAGACTTCAATGGCGTATCGCTGCATACCTGTAACCAGGTGGGACTTAAAGCGACCGTTCACCGTGAACATAAAATCTGCGCGTCCCGAAAGGAAGATTGAAAACAAACACCGGAAGCCTTTTTTGCCAGACCGCCAGATACCTTAACGAGCACTTTGGGGCGTAACGCGCTCAACTGTGCTGTTTGAGCCTTTTTCGATTTTCAGACTGCTCTTTGCGATGTGGGCTTCAACACCCCTGTAGGATGCCGGTTCTTTGTTGTTGAAATCGACGAACTCATTTCCAGTGGGCGTATCTTGGTCGTCCGTGGTAATGAGACGGTTGCCTTGGACTTTGCCGTTGTTCTCGAAGTCAAAAGAGCGATGTAAGTAGCCCTTGACGTCTTTAGCGGATAGATCAGTCGCTTCAACGTCATCATTGTGAGAGATGAAAAAGCCTCCCGAAGCATTCTGCAGGGAGATCTTGCTCATTACGAGGCGCCCCGTTTTGTAAATAACAACGCCACCTACTTTTGCTCCATTGGTACCGAGAGGAGGACCGGCAATATCGATATCGCTTATGGAAGCCGATGCTGTCGCATGACTCGTTGGTCCAGTGTTCCCCGCCAGCGCCCCGGCGGTCGAACCGGTTATCTTGATGTGGTCCAGGGATACGGACCCGGCGGCGATGTAGTGAATGCCTATACCATTGGTCTGCTGATTTTTGCAGGGGTAGCGCTCATTCGTGTAGGCGCCCACCTCCGAGATCTCGCCTTGAGAGAACTTGACATTGTCAGGCGTTCGCGTCTTAAAACTGAGGTCGTTGAAAATCAATACGCCCTGCGCACAAGTTTGGCTCACCGAGAAGTTACTTACCTGGACGTTGCTTTGACCTGGTACGGTTATCCCGCGAGCGGCGGATCGGGAGACCTTTATGTTTGTGCCCACAAATCCCTGGTTGTCGGGGTTCGACGCGTAGTTGATGATGGACAGGCCGTCATCCATGGTTACGTCGGTCGTCAGATTCGAAAGGCGAGTATTCTTGCCGTTCACAACGCTAAAACCATCAGCAGTAGTATTTTTGATGGAAATGTTGCTGAACTCCGAGTCGACATCCATTTCAGAGTAAACACCAGCTGAGGTGCTGCCGTCTATGCGGAGATTTGACACCTTCATACCCGTTTGAAACATGGTGTGCAGGGCGGCTCCAGCGGCGTGATTTCGTGGTTGGGGCGTAGGTTGAGCGTAATCGATTTCCATGCCGTCGATAGTCAGCCCCGACCCTCGGCTAAACCCAACGCAATCGCGCGACCTGGGGCCGACATCCGTGCACTTCAAGATCGCTCCAGGGGCAAAACGAAGCGAGCCTGAGAAGGTACGGCCGGACAGGCCGCCGCGATTCGAATTGTCCAGCAGATAGATTCCACGGGGAAAGTAGAATTTCCCGTGAGGGTTTTTCAACAAGGCAATTTCGATTGCGGCTCCGTCGACCGTAGTGCCGTTGCCTTTGGCTCCGGCCGAATGGATATCGATCTCGCCACTAACGATTCCTTCAGCCGTTTGGGCGCGGGATGCCGTACTCATAAGGAGCAGCCCCCCAAGAAATCCCGTGAGAATTAGAGAAGACTTAAACATACAGCTTATTTGTAGAGTATCGTGGTTGAGGCCAATCCGGCATTTGGCGCCACTACACTCGGACGCCGGACCTGCGCCGGGCGTGCTTGTTTGACGCGGCGAGGATATCCCAAAAGCAGTGCGGCGGATGCAAGAATTACAAGTGAAGGGAAACACCTGCTATCGCTTAGGTAGAGAAGTCTGGATAGCTCGAGCAGACCGACGTATACCAAAGGATAGAGCAGGAGACCCGCCAGGCCACCGCGTCTGAAACTCTGGTAGATCTTCGATATGACGAAGCCGAAAGCAAGCCAGTAAAACAAGCCACCGGTAATCCCGAAATCCCATAACGGAAGCAGAATGCCGCCGGGGTTGTTGAACTCGAGGTTGGCGTTCGCTTTGAGAAGGATTCTATATTGCGCCATGGCCATTACACTGGCGTCGCCCATTGCCTTCCCGAGTACGGGCATTTTCCAGAGCCATTCCTGAGTGAAGACCGGCGCGTGAAAGGACGTTGATACGCGTGTCAGGATAAGGCCGGAGTTGTTCACAGCGGTCAGATAATATCCCATCAGGCGAGCAGCGCCAAATTCGAATATGTTGGAGTCGCTTCGGGACGAATAGTAAGTCCACGAACGAAACATCTCGGATCCGGTAAAGACCAGGAATAGCAGCACTAGCCCGGCGATTGGCGCCAACGTGATGATGGTCTTCAGCCGCCGGGAGATGCCCGCGTGAATCTTGAAGTGAACGAAAAGCACTACAGCGGGGACTGCAACCTCAATGAGGGCGACTCGCTCGCTCAGCAGAAGAGCCCGGACGGCATTCAGAGATAAGAGGCCAATCAATGCCCACTTTGTTTTTCTTCGATTTTCCAGGCGAAAGACAAGGAAGCCAACAATGACGGCCGCCATCCCCAATTGAGTCAAGCTAGTAACACCCGGAATTGCGCCGGTTACGAAATAATCGTCCTTTAGGGAGCTGGCGGCCTGCTGCAAAAGAAGGCTCTTGATGTCAGATGGCCTGAGGCCTTGGCTCACGGCGCCCGCGAGCCAAATTGCCGCTGCTATCCAAGTTAGGTTAAGAGTCCAGAAGAAAAGCTTCCTGAGCGACTGACGATTGTGAGCGTAGAGCGATCGGAACTGCACTAGGGAAGTTGCCGATTTTCGCGATCTGCCGCGTACTAAAACACCAATGGCGTAGCCCACCACGATGGCCGCCACGCTGCTTAGGCTCAGGAGAAGAGTTGACCCGTCGAGAAACTTGGGAACTTTCCACAACTCCATGTAAGTGGACTCAGAGACCACATGAGCGGTGATGATTATCGGGACGTGGAGACAGAGGATCACGGCTAACGGGTGTAACCACCAGCAGTCAGATTTCCGATTTGTTTGCCGTCTCCGTTGGAAGCGCATCATCTCGTTAGCTACGTGCCGTTGTGGGCTTCAAAAAACGTTGAAAAATCCTGGGTCTCTGTACCGGCGCGAAGCCAAGCTGCAATAGCCGGCTTCGGTAACGTTTCGGGCCGATGGCCAGGGCCGCGAGCCAAGCAGAAAAGAACACTTTCTGCTTCATTGACAAACTATTATCTGTCCAGCAGAGCCGAATTGCCTCAACCAGCAAACTTAGCGGCTTGTCCTGAGGAAACGGATGATTGCCGGGGTCCACCAGCAAAGAGGCTAATCGCACCTTATAGTGCCCGATGTGCCTTGAGACCGTGCCCGGCGCGTAGGAAATACCGCGAACGCTGCAGAAGGCGCTCAATAGCGTATCGCGCCTAGCCTCATCTTTCAACTTGTTCCGCAGGACTTGACCGGTCAAGGTAGTTTTTGCGCTGGAGTTTTTTTCATGAACACGGTAAAAGCCCAGCGCCTGATCGATGGATCTAACTTCACCAAAAAATGGGCTTTGAAAGATGCAATAAAGGTCCGCTTCGGTGATCCAGTCCTTGGGCGGCATGGGGAGCAACTCCAAAAGCGCGTCGCGGGAATAGAAGTTTCCGCTTGAGGGCGGAGATATATAATTTCCGGCCTTCAGTATTTCCTCCCGCAAATTGCCGCTTGGCAGTGTTCCGGCCGGAACAAGCGCCTCAGTTGGATTTCCGTCCGCTCCCTGAATTACTTTCAAGTAGAACTGGACTTTCGCCACACCAGGCTGCCAGACGCGAACCGCCTCCTCAATCGCGTTTGGCGCAAGCATGTCATCCGAATCGAGAAAATGAATCAGATCGCCACGGCTGGATTCAAAGCCTACATTGTAGGCAGATCCCTGGCCCCCATTTGGCTTAAATACCGGGTAAATCCGGCGGCCAAACGACTCGATTACAGACCTTGAGCCATCGGTGCTCCCATCGTCCACCACTATGACTTCGATGTTCCGATAGGTCTGATCGAGAGCACTCTGAATTGCTTCTTTAAGGAAGGACGCGTAATTGAAGTTGTTAATCAGAATGCTGACTAGCGGGCCTTTGCTGGGCATCCCCCCTGACTCGGAATTGGCCGGAACTGAAACTGTAGACATGTTGGCTTTACTAAACGGCACAGAGCATTGCGCGCTTCAATTTCTCCGGCTGCGAATTCTCAGTCAGCCGAGTAAAGGCTTCACGATTCTTCGCCGCTAAATGCGACCATTCAGACTGATCCAGCAACTGAAGCAAGGCATGTGCAACGTCATCCGAAGTCTGACAAAAACAGTGGGAATCGACACCTTGACTCTTACAGAAGATGCCCGTCGCGGAATCGGGTCTAATTGTGCCGACAATGGGAACGCCCGTAGCCAGGAAATCGAGAATTCGAGACGGAATGGAGTACCGGCTTCTCATGTCAACATCGGGATCGGTGCATGGACCGGGAAGAAAGCCTACGTGGAAGTCGCTCAAAACTTTATCGCGATTGTCGTCACCTTTGACGAAGCCCAATGGCTCAAGCCGTCGAACAAGAGGAGAGTCAAGCGAGCGAAATGCCTTCCTTTGGGGGCCCAGGTAGCAGACCGACATCTTAATACCTTTCGCCACAAGACGCTCAACAGCCTGGTCAAGCAGATCTAACCCCTGCCGGTAGGAATGAATATTTCCCAAGAGAACAATCCTCATGCTTCTGCCCTGAGGAGGGACAGCAAAGGAACGGGAGGGTTTGCGGGAGAAAAGAAGATACTCCGAATCCCGCCGCAATGGCGCGATCTCATTCAGCATAGGCTGAGACAGGCAAAATATTCTTGCTGCCCGATGGATGAGCCAGCAAAGATCTTCATTGTCTCGAATTCTTTGATCAAGAAAGTCCCAGAGATGCAAGACAAATGGGAGTTTGAAAATTTGCACCAACTGCTTGATACGCTTCGCATCACGCGCTTCGAGAGGCGCCGCGTAAATGGCTGAAATTTTGTTTTGGTAGCTGTGCAGCAGTTTCTTTGAAAGCTCCGGCCGCAGGTGATCTTCTTTCCACCAACCTAAACCCAGTTGTTGAAGATTCCTGACAACGGGGTTCTTTTGCTGAAAAAATGAAACTCGACCGAAGACAGGATTTTCCAGTCTGATTGAGCGCGGATCTCCCGTGCCAAGCTCTGGATTAGACCAAAAAAAATGCAGCCAATCCGGATGGGGGTGGAGCAGCAAATTGGTCTGAACCCCAATTGCATTCTTCAGGGACAACGAATATCTGGTGATGAACAGCGGCGCCTTCGGCATGATTCCAGTTACTTCAGGCCAAGGCCGGCTGCGAAAGTTCGCGTTCGTGTGTTCCACGCATGAGCTTGATTGCCGCCGAGGCGACGTCTTCCGGAGAAATTGTGGCAATGCAGTGAGGCACATATTGCTTGCAGCCTCCCCTGCAATCTCCCGAGAAGGTCTTGGGCTGTATGACGACACTCGGAGAAACAAGCGGTCCGAAGCGGCTAGGGCTGTTGGCGTGTCCCGGATCTCCGTCAAGGGGATGGCACGAAATCTCAATCACCGGCAAACCTACGGCCGACGCCAAGTGCATTGGACCGCTGTCATTTCCGATAAAAAGATTGCAGCGGGACAAGATGGCAGATACCACTCGAAGCGGCAACTGCTGGACGACTACCGCATTTGGAATCTCGGCCGCTATGCCGCGGACGAGTTCCGCTTCCCCTGGTCCCGCAAGCAGCATGGGCGCGAACGGGAAGCTACCGGAAAGAGTCCGAATCAGGCGAGCATAAAACGGCCACTGCCGGCGGGCGCTTGAAGCTCCAATGCCGAAGGCAATCAGGCTTTGCTTCACGTTCAATAGCTTCTTCTCTTGCAAAAAGTTGTCGGCCTGCCTTTGGTCCTCCGGCAGTAACCAGAGTTCAGGCGATCTGCTGGATATGGATCCTCCTAGATATCGAAGGATATCTAGCGCGCGGTCGGATTCGTGCCGCTCCGGCCCTGGCGGCAGAGTCTCGGTAAATAAGCCGTTATAGCCAAAATTGGCGCGGGATTTCATTCCCGAGGTCTTCTCGGAAAAGCCAATGATCCTTTCTGCTTTCGAGAGAAAAGCCGTAAGAGTCGCCCAATCTGTGTCTATATCCCACCTGGGTTGAATTGCCAAATCAAACTGCCCCGAAAGATGCTGATCGGCAAAGTTCATAACGTACTTGAGATGGCGAGTCAGCGGTGTTTGCCGGCGTAACCGCAAGGGGAGCACGGCGTCCACATAAGGACATGGGAGCGCAAGTTCAGAGACGTTGTCACCCACCACCAGCGTGATTTTGGAGTCTCTATAATTTCGACGGAGCTCTCGAAAAAAGGGAGTGGAGAGAATGAAATCTCCCATTGCATCTATTTTGACGACCAAAATTCGCGGTGGCTGCCGGTTAGATGCGGATGAAACGGATTTGGGGCTCCGCCGGAGACCAGCCACCGCCAGTGCGGGAACGGAGTATTTCAGTAATTCCGTTACAGAAGCTTTTAGATTGCGCATGCCGGTTGAAGCGTGATTACTTACGCCGCGCGAGACGCTTCGAGGCCGACAACCTTGGTATCCACCGCCGCCGCGCGGGCGCTAACAAAAGGCCGTTCGAACAACAGGAAGAAGACATAAGCGCCGCAAAGGATTAGACATGTTCCTGGCCCAATAAGAAGAGCGAAGGTGCTCGCGCGAGAAAGGCCCAGGGGATTCAACAAGTACTGCCACACCACCTGCTGAAGCGGGAAATGGATTAAGTAGACGCTATAGGAGAAGCTTCCGACAAACACAAGCGGCCGCGCAGACAGAATGGCCCTGAACTTTGCGTCGGCAGTCAGCCATTTCAGGGCGCACAAGGAAGACGCGCCCACAACATAGTCAAAGAGCCAAACGTGCCCATCTACCCATTCGAGCCCGCGCCATGCACACACGGCGGCGACGAAAGCATAACCAGCCGCCGCGCCAAAAGCAAACAGAGTACCGCGGGCGCCCGGCTTCTCAAAGCGAACAGCCGCAAGCATGCCGAGCGCGAATAACCCGATATATTGCGGGCAAGCGCCAAAAAGACGGGTATGCCAGAGCGCGAGGGTAAGCATGGCCGACAGCAGCACGACACTTAAAGTGGTTTTCACGGCGCCAAAACGGGCGCAAGCCAGTACGATAAACGGGAAGAGGAAGTATATTCGCCATTCGACGGCGATCGACCAGAATGGATTATTGATTTGACTGGGGATCCATACGTCCTGCAGCAAAAGAAGGCGAGATATAACGCCTTTCGCTGTAACAGGAAGACAAGCGTCCCATTGGGTACCGGTCATCTTCCCAATGACGGTATAGATGAGCAATAGTGATACGGCTAAAGCGGCATAGTAAGTTGGCAGAATGCGCCTGGCCCGCTTGAGATAGAACCCGGCTGTCCCGGAGCGAAGAACCATTCCCGAACGCACCACCGGCAACATGAGACAGAAGCCGGAGAGGACGATGAAGAGACTTACTGCAAAATGCCCATACTGCATCCATTCCGTCGCGAATCCAATCCATCCGGCGCGCGTGGCGCCCAGCGGATCGCCCGGCAAGCGGGGCCACACGATGCGCATTCCGTGATCGCAAATGACGAACAGGGCCGCAAGGGCGCGCATGGCATCGACGAACTCGATTCGCGGCCGGCCGCTGGAAGACGCATCACTATTGATAGTCATTTTCCGCAAACTCTCGTTGGTATTGAGCCGGGCATCCGCATTCAGAGCTTCGGAAGACGGATGCGAGTAAGGTTGTCCAGATCAATTCGGGCTTGAGACTGCGAGGCGCCCCGAGCTCTCAAGGCGCTGCTCCGTGAAGTATTCGGTGACACCCACCTTGGTGAGAAGCTCGCGATACTGCGCCAGGGTGCTCGCCTTTAGGGCCATCAGGCGCTCCCTCTCTGCCTCGCGCCCTGAAGCCAGATGATGCAACTGGTGCTCCAACAGGTCAGCCGTCGCATCATTCACAAAATGTACCGGCAAGCCGAGTTCACCCACCATCAGCAGCCTGGTGTCGGTGCCAATAGCCACCGACGGAACGCCGATACTGGCAAGCGCCACGCTCGCATGCATTCGATTACATAGCGCAATGTCCGCCCCCGCGATGCACCGATGGTATTCTTCAGCGGATCGCGGCTTGATTATTTCCCGGCCGGGCCAGAGCCGTTGCGCCAGCTTTTCTTCGGCGAGATTATGGCAAAGAAAAGAGATGCGATAGCGGTCGCCAACGCGGGCAAGCAGCTTTTTCATCGTTTCTTCCCATTTCGCGCTATCGACGGGCTCCTCGTCCCAGCTATAGTGGCCGCCTCCCTGCATGTAATTCACCAGCAGAGACAAAGGTCCGGAAGTTGGCGGCCGACGTTCGACGGTCGCCGCCGACAAAAACGCGGAACACGGGATTAGGTTTACATCAAGGCCTAATGAAGAGCACAGGCGAACCGCCAGACGATCGCGAACCGCGGTAGCACGGCACAACCCGGTTATATGACGAATGAAATCGCGGTCGCCATCCGACAGTCGTGGCTTCTCTCGCTGCCCCCATGGGAAAGCTGATCCGGCCGCCAGGTTGAGAATGGGTATACGTGGGGCCAGGCGCTCAAGTACGCCGCGCCACAGGGCCGTTGCCCATTCGGATTTGTGACATTCCATCCAGAAGACGGGGGCGCCGCATTGAATGATGAAATCGCATTCATCGAAGTAGGAAGATGCGAACCGTGCGGTATTCCGGTCGACTAAGGTTTGCAGGGAGTATCTTCCGCGCGGCGCTTGACATGTGAGTTTAAGAAGACCACGTTGCAGGGGGGCCCGAAATACCGTCCAGGGCTTGTGCTTGTTGATTGGGATGTAATCAATAGCGCCCTTATCGCCAAAACTGCGAATAACATTCTGGATCCCGAGCCGGATAAGATCATCGCCGATATTAGTATCCAGAGTTGTAACAAGTCCGATTTTAGTCATTACTTTTTAGTGGTACGGCAATTCAACTCTAAGAGAGCGGCCGGCTATGCCTCAGCGGGCTCAACCCGAAACAGGCGCAAGCCCCCCGCGGCCAGTATGGTGCCGAGGATGGCATAGGCGGCAGCCGCCGGGAAAAGAGTAAAAATCCCGCGGCTAGGATCACCCACGCCCATGAGCAGCGCATAACCAAGCAAATAACAGGCAGAAATCGGGAGTACGATAACGGCTCCTCCGTACCAGCGATTGTCACCCAGGGCGCGCTGGTGCAGGATCGTGCGTGTGACCAGTGTAACCGGAATTGTTGCCAATC
>Ga0193743_1000356_pt1 | contig 36069 bp, 33 predicted proteins | sample L2c2metaG_FD_143038 | JGI IMG/M metagenome (GOLD analysis project Ga0193743, IMG submission 143038) | Soil microbial communities from a riparian zone of the East river system, Colorado, United States - L2c2 | ecosystem: Environmental > Terrestrial > Soil > Riparian zone | place: USA: East River... | reverse complement strand
CCCCCCCCCCCCCCCCAACCCAACCCAACCCAAGTCAATCTCAAACTAACACTTGCCCATTCCAGATACTCTGATCAACTCGTTCGGCGCACCATGGCCAAATTCTACGGTCAGTTCATGATCGACAGTTTCAAACGTCAAATGAAAGAAAATCGCAAGATTGAAGAGCTTATACTCATGTTTGCTACCCATGCCACCTCCGTTCTCAAAAAGGAGCCCACACTAGCAGGTGACGGTTGGAAACTGGAACTAAACAACCAAATCGCTCATTTCATCAAAATGCTTCGGGAATGTCTCCGGAGTGTGGGCCATGTATCCCATGAACTTCTATCCCGTTTGGATACCTATACGGCCAAGCTGGCACCAACGTTGTCACCCGGTAATTCGCATAGCGATTCGGGGTATGATTCTTGCTCGACAAATAGAGATCGCGATTCGGTTTCTATTCCGACCATTAGTGACAAAGTAGCCGATATGCATATGGTCAAAATCGTGGCGAATTTATTCAAAGTTCCAGATCATGCGATACAAGCTGAAGTTGATAGGATTCGCGGATCCGTAGTGTCGGAAAAGGTAGATTTCCTAAGTTTATCCTTCGTGTCACTCACCCATCTTGAACTCCAGGCCGCCATGACAGATCTTAAGGTGAATTCATCCGAACAAGCTAAAAAACAACAATTTACGATGGTTCTGGTAATAGACATGTTTAAAGAACATCAACTCAGGAGCCTCTTTTCCCGGCCGTCGAGAGGATTTCGAGAGCGATGCTGCTTGGCAACACTGGCGTACTCAAGAAACAAAACAACTCCAAGAGCTAATGGTGATCATGGCCCAATCCAACCCCGAACTAGCAAAATCCACTCCAGCTGACATCTCTACCGCCAGCCAATCCTCCACCGCCGGTCGTCCCCCTTCTACCTACTCTCAATTCGATCCTTCATTAACCACTAATCGTCATGCCAGTATCAGCAGTCGACGTTCTTTTTTCGGTAAAAACGGAGATTCACAAGACTATGACGATCTTGCTCTCTCAGCAGACGGAGATGAAGATATCCCTGTCGGCCATCATTTTGCATTCATCCCACCTAATACCAAAAAATTCTACAAACGTCTAGTTGAATACTGTCTCATCGCGGATTTAGAAGTGATGTTATCCCCAGAGGTGGATGATAACGACGAGGTTTCGTTGGGGATTCTATCGCATGCGCATATTGAGCTGATCAATGAGTGTGCAACGAGGTGGCGGATTGGAGATCCATATCGTGCAATTTGTTTTTTGGATCTGGTTAAACAATTTTATGAAAGGAATGATGTGCCGATGGAGTGTATACCAGAGGCGTTGCAGAATATGAATAAAGTGGCTCACGAGACGGAGGTCCAACTCTGGCCTACGCAAGATGTACGTCTCACCTTTTTTGTCGTTGGAGAAAGCCAAGACTGGATGCACTTTTCCAACCACAGGTAGACTATATAGCAACTGTCAACGCTGGCCTCTTCAACCTCTTTCTATCCTCCCTATACCATGCCATGGACGCAATACCCAACCTCAAACGTTCTGAAATTCAGTTCTATCTCGACGTATTGGAGAACGTACGGGATTTCGGTCTTTTGGGGAGGTTTGATATCGATGTGGAGGCGCGGGTACGTGATGTGAGGGAGAAGATTGGGCAGGTGGCGGGGGGGTGGTATGAAGAAGCGATGCAAGAGAAACAGGCGCAGCCAGGTGTCAATAGGGCGTTACCGTTGTTGTTAATGACAGATGAGGTGGAGAAGGCGACAAAAGGGTTAGATAAGAGGTTTCCGCAACCGTTATTGGGGTGAGTGGAAGTTTCTTTTTTTTTTCCTGACGTGTTCGTGGATTTATTATCCGTTGATTATAGGAAATTGGACATCGTAACACTATTCGTTGCCGTCGTCGTTCCATACTTGATCACCGATTTGCAAAAATCTCAAAAACGGCTATTTGAATCATCCATGAATGGACCAACACCTGACGTGCCGATCCAAGATATTTTTGCACTGTATAGACGACTGAAGACTTTGATGGGGATGTATCGTGCTTTTGTGACCGAGTGAGTGGTTTTTCTTGCATCTGACTTGTTTAGTCTTTATTGATTGTGTTAATTGCAGAGGGGATTTTAATTTTAATATTACTATGTTTTTTGAAGCCTATGTTCGACAGTGGTTGCTCAATACGGATAGCAAGACGAAAAGTTGGGTGGAAGCTGTGGGTATTCATGTCCTTATATATATTGCTGTACAGCTTACGACCGATTTTTTTTTCCCTTTTTAGGCCATTGCTCAAGATAAGGTATTGATAGAGGGTTTCGCATCGATATCGTTATGCTGATTTTTTTTACCCATCTAGTTTGAATCAGAGAGTGCAGAAGGACATAGTACATCTATCGTGGATCTGTTTGATTCTCTGAGGAGTCCGATCAACTTTTTGCAAGAACTTGAGTGGGAGGATGAATACCAAGAAGGACGATTCTTTACAAGCTTGGCCAAGGTCGTTTCCATTCTGTTACACCGAGAGTCGCTCATTATATCTATCTATTGCAGTCCATCTCAAAAGCAGTGGAACAGTACTGCCGATCCGTCGAAGCTCTTTTCCTAACCGAAATGTTCCCAAGACCATCCGACTATCTCCAACCTCAAAAATCCTCTGCCTGGATCGAAAAAGCACGTCAACTGGCTATAACAGGAGACAAACGCGTGGAACCATTCAATTTCCTCCCTCAATCATGTGTGAAACTAAATAATGTCGAGGCTGCGCGCAAGCTTTTGGATAAGATGTATACACAGATGGAGGCGGATAAGATTGCAGATATGTTGAGAAAGGCGGCACCTCCTATACCGGAAAAGACGGAGAGGGATAAATTTTTGTTTTCGGTCAAAGTGGCCATTGCAGAGGGCCTTGTACCGTTGGATAGTTCGCCGAGTTCAAAATTGGACACCTTTGTGACGTTGAGCGACGAAGCAGGGACTAGATTGGCAAAGACGAGGACGATTTATGAGAGTTTAAACCCGAGATGTGAGTTGTTTTTTTTGCTTCTCTTTCCTTTTTATCCACTTTTTTTTGTTCTATCTTGTGTAGGGGATGAAACGTTTGATTTATCGGTTGAAAAACCTTTATGGCTGATGGTCTCTATTAGAGATCGGGCTCTTGTCGGAAAACACGATATCGTTGGGCGTGCTTATCTGTGTCTGGACCCACGTCGGTTTAGTGATTTCCTGGCACATGAGCTGTGGATGGATTTGGATACCCAGGGAAGGATCTTGGTGCGAGTGAGTATGGAAGGAGAGAAGGATGATATTCAGTTCTTCTTTGGGCGAGGTTTCCGTTCGTTGAAGAGGGCTGAGGCTGATATGTTGAGAATATTCATTGATAAAGTGAGCTTTTTTCTTGATGTCTTTATATTCTTGGTATTCTCTCAACGAATTTTCCTTTTTTTCTTTCTCTCTCGTAGATGTCACCCTTCATCCAACAATGTCTATCAAGAAATGTCGTCAAAGCCCTTATCAAATCTCGAGACCAAGGTTTGGATTACAACAAAGCTCTAGGCAACGTCACAGCTCTCTACCGCTCTGCCCTGGGCTCTTCCACCTCTTCTGAACCTCAAATCCCTCTACCTTTGACTGAGAAACCACGCACACGACCTGAAGAGCTCACAGATGTGGAAATTGAGCAAGCTATTCTGCCTTTATTCGATTACTTTGATGCCAATTTGCAGACGTTGAATACGTATCTCAGCGATAGTGCCAAACAGATGGTGATGACGAGGGTGTGGAAGGAGATTTTGGTGGTTATCGAGGGGTTGTTGATGCCACCGTTGAGTGAGGCGGCTAGTGATATGAAACCGTTGAGTGATAAGGAGGTGGATATTGTTTTCAAGTGGCTGAAGGTGTGTTTCTTTCTTTCTTTGCAAAAAATGTTGAGATGGTCATGATTGACATAGTTCCTTCGGGATTATTTCTATGCCAACGGGGAAGGTCCTGTACCATTGGAAGTTCTGCAGAATCAGAAATACCGAGACGTTGTTTCGATACGGCTGTATTATGATTGGCACACGTGCGTCTTTTTTCTAGTCATCATTATTCCTGACATTTGTACTTTTTTTAGTGACGCTCTCATGGAAGAATGTGTGCGTATGATGCAACAAAGCTTACGAAATGCCCCATCAATGAAGAAACGAGCGAAGAGTGTATATTCCCAGCGGAACCTTGGGACTATCAAGGACAGAAAGAAGGAGAAGCAGCAAGAGACGGAAGTGACGAGTGAGGAGACGATTATGCGGATTTTAAGGATGCGGTGTGTAATCTTTTTTTTTCTCTGAAACTGTCATATTAGAAGGACTGATGATGGTTGTTGTGTTAAGACCTAGGACCTCTGAGTTTATTGCTCAGCAGATGCAGATAATGTCTGCGATGCAGGCGGAACAAGAACAACGTTTGAAGGAGTCTGATGATCGTAAATCCAAACGACAACAGCAATATCAGCAACAGAATCCAGTACCTCCGCTACCTGAACTGAGTAGGAATGACTTTACATAATTAACATGTTATTCTCTCTTTTTCGTTTTCCCTAAACTTTTCTTATGCAGACATTTGTATTTACTTGTCTATACCTTTGCAAGTTTTTTTCTTTCCTCTGATATTCGCATGCTTTTTTTGTACTTACTATAGTGTTTTGCGTTTTTAGTTAATTCTTCAACCGGATGTCATAATCTAGGATGGACAATATGCACGCATCGAAAGATGGGTTTAAAGTCAATTCCTTGCGATGCTTGCTGTAGTTGCGGTACCTGAGGCATTTGGGTATGTATAATTGGGAAGACGAGACAATGCCTTCGTCGTACTATGTTTAAAGCATATGGGTATTGGAGAGATGTTGGGTAAATAAGGTTGACACAAGTCAATCTACAAGCACCGTCGACTTGACATAACGGGCGTAATCAAGGCTATCAGGATGTCATGGGTATTTGAAAATGTTCGAGGTCGCCACAGGAGCCCGACTTGACACAATCAGCTATTGTTTGACCAACTTTCAATCCTTCAAAATAGGCGCCGTGCAAGAAACCTTGTCGTCCAATCATCAATCAGCCGTTTCAAATATATTTCTTCCGTCGGATCAAAAGAACTTGGAAAACGCACCGAAATATTTTCTGCTCGTGGCTTCTCCAGAAAAGTAAAGTCGACCGACGTTCGCCCTCAAATTATCTAGATGTTGGCTGAAGAACGATGGAGGCCAATTTGAGTATGAACCACGGAAGAGGGGATTACTATGCCACCGTGGAAAGAAGAAATCCGTAGGTTCCGGCACCGTTACATTCGGAAACATCGAGCGAACGACACCCATCACCTCGTTCCTCACTTGGATATCAGGCATGGCCTCTATTTTTACCGCAAAATCACCCTAAATCAAATGTTTCGCAATTTCGAGGTCAGAGACCCAGATGTGTCGGATGTGAACACCCACAGTTACTGTTACGAAGACTATTCCCGATCCCGGGAAAAAATTGGGATGGTCCAAGCTTTGCCAGATAGGATACCGACCACGTTCAGAGTCAGCATAAATTGCCATCTCAAGGGAGGAATATCAACATTTTCGAGGCAAACGGTAGGAAATATTTGGCATACCTCCGTTGCAAACCAAAATTTGTGGGGGAATCGGAGAAATATTTTAGTGTATGTAGTCATTACCATCCCCTGGATAGCTTCTTGCTTGAGTCCTGATGATAGTCCCAGTGATGTAAGGAAGAGGAAAGAGAAAAACGATACTTACGAGGCAAGGATGGGCGAAATTGGACATCATCATTCTGAAGCACCCCAAGGCTGAATGTACACAGTGCGTATTCTGCGGATAACGTGGTACCATTTGCGAGTGTGATAGTAACGCCACCTTGTGAATGAGCTACTGTGCGTACGGTGGCGTTCAAGACTCGCTGTCGCACTGTTAAAAACTCGTCTGCTTCCTGCTGTATCAAAGTTTTAAATCCCCTTTGATCAAGAGACATTCGGCTATCTTCCGAAAATCCGCCGTATTCAGGTGTAAATGTAAAATTATTTCCCTATATCAATAACATGAGGTTCAATGAAAGATTCCGAAGAGAAAAAGAGGACAGGACCCATGACGATCCGATCAGGGAGGTTTCCGCTGGTGTTTGAGCAGATTGCCAATCAAACTGCTCGGGACGTGAATGTTTCAAGGTATGCCAATATAGAGAGAAAAAGAACCTGATAATATTGCGATGCTTGGGCATGGGGACTTGTTCGCTTCGCCCCAATGAGAGCATATCCCGTCCTTGCAGAAATATCGGCAAGACGCGAATCTACACGAGAACCTAATCCATAAGGCCCAGTATTGCGTTAGAGAGAAGTATACTAGCAGCATACTCCGACATACCGGCTAATATAGTGATATTCTGGAAGTCGCTTCTAGCTTGATTTAAATCATCTAAGTAGTCCACTTGACCTGAACTATCATAGGTAGCTGCGATACAGAATATTAGGGAGGTCTGAGTAGGCCTGGGATGAACTCGTAAATTTCACATACTGACACTACCGAACAAATCGTTGAACTGGGTCTTGACATTGTGCTTCTCTGCTAACTCGAAAATAGGATTTAAAGGTCCATTCCCAGTTTGTGTGCCTTGTATCCAATTCGCGCCCTGTTCTATTGTTTTATTCGCAAACGTATAGCTCATCATTCGACCCCCAAGCTCATGGCGTGCTTCAACGATGAGGAAATCATCAATGCCGTTCTGGTGAAGTGTACGCGCCGCGATGACCCCTGAGACACCCCCACCTAGAATGATCACCTTGTGAGGTTTTGATTCAGATGTACTGATGCCTCGGCCTATCGTAGCACAATGGCTAAGGCCCGAGAAGAGGACAAGTAAGAGCTGGAGCCGCCTTGAGGTCATAAGCTTGATCTTGAGCGAGAATATCATGGAGGAGGTCCTTGTATAATTATCCCTTCAGGCTCTTGACAGCTTTAAATATAGGAGCGTGATTCTGAGAACCATCGATTCCGAGTAAACTCAATGTAAAGTCGAACTGTATCGTGAGTCCAACAGGGAGCACCAGGGAACTCAACCTCGGGTCATATATAACCCTATCTTTGGATGCTGGGGGCATGAAGCCCCAAGAGATTGCTGTCGGATCGCGTGATTTTCCTGGAATCAGAGAGTGAGCCGATAAGCAGTGAACCCAATCTCGAGGGGTTTGGTTATACGCACCTATCTAATCTACATACTATAATACAAAGCTTGAAACTCCTATTGGATCGCGTGATTATCCTTAATCGAGAGTGAACCGATAAGTTCAATTCACCATGGGGGAACGGAAGCCATATTATAAGTCTAGGGCTACCTAGGGGCAAGACCCACAATCGCCATTTATAATCTAGCCACTCTTCCGGATTTCAAATACCTTACTAGTAGTACACGACATGTCATTGATTTTGACATTTATCGATAAGATTGGACTCATGTCCAGCCAAGTTGCTGGACAGATGAAGAAAAGGAGGGGAGACAGATTCCATCATAAATCGCCGTTGCTAGGTACCATGAAGCAATGAAAGAGAAGAAGTGAGGCGGTCGACGCGGATAATCATCACAGAATAAAAAAATGACAAGGGTGGATATGTGGGAATTCGAACTTGGAGAGGCATTGACCATTCAATTACAGTTTGTACAAGATAACACCAACAACCTGCTTCACGTTAGACTGGTTGTCCTACAGCTTCACGTGAAAAAAAAGATAAGTAACACCCGGAAGGTGCTATGTATTTAGAGACGGCGGATTTATATGTACTCTGTAGGAATGCTGCTGTCTACAGACTCGGTCTAACTTGATCCAAGAAACCAAGGAATGGCTCGGACCAACACTGCTTAATCGAGCTCTCAAATAGTCTGTCGCTCTGTTAATATACATCTTCTACATCTCTGCGAATTTCAGATTTTTTGGTTGGGAATTGCCTGAGCCATTAGATTTACAAGATTTGATCTGTGGGATATTTCGGAGTTGAGATCAAAGGGAGTGAGCTGGAGTGAGAAATCTGAAAGCTGACATCCGACGCTTGAACGCGTACACATCACACGGTCAACGCATCCATAAGGAATCGATGCCAGTGCTTCCAGCGCATTTTTCTCGAGGACATCTTCCCCTAGAAGATTCTGGGTTGAGGCGGTAAATTCGTTTTACGTATCCCCAGCACTGCTTGATAAAGGTAAGCTCACAATGGAATTTAGGGCGGAACATCACAAGGACTTCTTGTGCCTTGCATGTCGACTCAAATAGGGAAGAGACGTTTCGAAAGCTGGGCTCGTTGTAGAGAATTTAGCGGAAGCAGCATTTCTGGGTTTGACCAGGTGGGACTGACGCGGACTTGAAATGATTTGCATTCAGCACGAATATTCACCCTATTTTGATATCCCCTTTCTTTCAGATTCTTTTGTCATTCCTTTGAAGATACCCGCACGTTTGTGGCCCTCTGGGAAATAAAGCGGCTGGGGTGTTCCAACTCAGTGTGCATTTGACATCTGAATCTTCAGTTTCTCAGGCGACCCGTCAGGTTTACAGCAAGGCTTCCCAGTGACTGAATCGCGTTTCGTTACCTCAACCCCCATCGTAGCTTTGGAACATTCTTGAGCATTTTTCGTGCAGAAATTGCATCATACGGGCATTTTGAGGTGAGTAGAAGCATTGTCGTAAATGAAGACATACTCGTGCTCTGGCCAGCATTCATGGACGACACCCGCGCAGAAAGTTTTTCATCAGGGGATCACAACCACCCAAAATTTGCGGATATGTAGTCGGCAGTCAGGACGGAGGAGCCTTTCTTTCGACGATCGTGTGGGTTCATCCTACATGTCCTGGAGCCTCCGCCATCGCGGAAGGAATACATGCTCGCGGTAGTACTGGTACACGACATTATCCCGTTCATGTCCGTCGGCATATTGACCTTTTCTTTTGGGTGGGTGATGCGATACCCAAGTGTATTCAGGTAACGCTGAGAAATCCGCAGTGATATTGGTTTGGAGATGTCGTGTTTCAATCTGATTTTAGCCCGAACTTTCTTCGCAGAAATTTCCCTTCCAATCTCCTGCAGGTATAGGTTGCTATTCGTGAGACCCTCATTGACCAGCCTTGACTCGTTCCAGTCTCTGTATGGATTGACAGAGGGTGAGGTTGCGATTCTTTATGTAAGAAGTCGTAGCAGTCAAGCACAATGAATTGCGCGTCCTATGATCGCCACTTGACACGGCGATGCACCCCATGCGTCATATGTCTTTAACTCAGGCCTAGGCCTCGTTCACTTGAGCTTCTGTCGCCTGTGACTGCAGTAGTGCTTCTCACTCCTTTCAAGGGTGTGGTTTTGTATGTCCAGAAGTGCTATCCATCCCAGTTGATGCATCAAATCGACCATCGCGTCTTCGGTCGCGTTCCGGCACTCTCTGTGGCAATAACTGCCCATCTTTCCCTGGCGTGAAAAAGTGGGCTGGAATAAAATCTTCTCCGTCAATGAAAATGTTGTTGATGTTATCTCTTCTTGTTGTTTTCTTCTTCTGTTTCCTCTGGCTCAAGATCCGAGTCCGAGTCCGAGTCTGAATCTGAGCCCTCATGCATGCTATGACTCTATGTTAGTCTGGAGGCCAGGCGCCACGATCATCCTCCATATTTTCTGTTTGGTCCTTAAATAAATTGTCGAAGGGATCGATAAGGTCCTCAGGATCTGGCATAATGATGATCTGGAACTCGGCGAATTCTACAGAGGCAGGGTTTGCAAGAAGGCCTTCCTTTCTCGATACTCCTCGACAATCGGAGGCATAAAGAGCGGACTGGTTGTTGGCCTTAGCACAATGTGTTTAAATCGTATGTATTTTTTCAGCGAAGCTTGAAAATCTTCAATAACGTCGGAATGTATGTGAGTTATTTAAATGAAATTGTTAAATATTAAACAACCTCGCCATCGTGATAAGATATCGATGGTTTTGGGTGATATGTATGTAATATGGATATGTATGTATGTATGTAACAAATACATATAGAGCATTTATTTAAAGGGTACACTACAAATTGGAGGGGGTCAAGGTCTAAAAAGTCATCAACGTCGGCACCCAGACGCAGCGCCACACTGGAAGAATGATCTGTGTGAGCTCATGTTCGATGGCAGGGCGAAATAAAATAAAAGACAATGCAGTCCGCAAAAAAGCCTTTCACCGGGAATCCCTTTTTTATCCTGTCCAATTTACGAAATCATCCATATACATCACCTTCCAACTACGTATGGGGTCCCAACCCTATACTGCAGTTGTTGGTTTCGGCATGTATCTGGGAAGCGACTCCACGGGTTTCGAGATCAAAAATCCCTTCAACCCCGCAGCTTTCTCACCCTGCCTCCCAAACCCAAACCCAGCAAACTTATCCTGCGTAGTGTCCGCACCAGTGCTACCCTCCTTACTAATACTTCCCATACGCCCAACTGTGGGACTGTGGGTTGACGTGCTTCCTCCAGTGTATAAATTCGAGATGAAGGAAGGAGGGCCAGAAACAGTGGTAGGTATAGGTATCCCCGCAACGTGGGATGGTAGAGCGCTTTTGGCGTGTTCGCGCCAAGAAGTGAGGGAGCGTTTGGATTTAGCCGATTGGCGGAATATAAGTCCTAGGAGGACGTTAACGCATCCAAGAGAGAAGAGGAAGAAGGCGGAGACAAGGGTGAAGGTGTCTACGCGGTGTGAGAGGATAGCGGCTCCAATTCTGGAAGGATGAAAACACTGAGAGGTTTGTAGGAAAGAGGATATGAATAAAGATACTAACAGCATTTGGATAAGACCTAATGCGCCCAGGCCAAAGTCTTTCCCCAGTACGGGGAAATAGCGGTTGAAAAATGACGCTGGGAAGCTAAGCTCGGAGAGAATGAGCACGATGGCTTGGAATATGATAAAAAGCCGATTGAGAACTGCCCAGAACGCGCCTGCGGGCTGGTTCGGTACAGTACCTCCCCTGAATAATTTAAAGAATTGATGAGCCCTTGCTATGTTTAATCAAAAGTGATGCGGGTCAGGTCACGAACAAAATATAATCGGAATCATATATCTGCATAGTCGCATTCATGGTACCGCCTGTACTGTTGGTTGATGAGGCATTTTTTCCAGCAGCCGTGAACCGGTTGACGGCTTTGATATCATTGGCGAGAGTGACAATATTGCTGGCAAAGACCAGGAGCAGAGCAATGATGCTGAGGATGCGGATAGCATTGAGAGTGATAAAGGCGTCTTAAAGTTGAGGGGGCATCATATAAATGAATTTAATAAATAAAGGTGTCGGGGAAGAGAGAAACGTACAAGCACGAGGAGGAAGCATTGTGATGCGATATGGAGTATGATCAGGGAATGAAATGAAGAAGTCGTCGTCTTCGTCGTTGCGATCGTTGAGTGGCTACGGTGCCTAGTAGACCAGAAAATCCTAAAAAAAATAAGCGTTTTCGAAACGGCTGTGCACCTTCAAGGTGTAAGAAAGAAAGGAAGGTAGGATGTGGGTTGGAAGAGAAGGAGGGAGGGGGGGTAATATATTGGAGAGTTGGATACTGCATTGTTCTCATATAAAAGAACCCTCGTTGTTGGTGTTAATCCAACCTCGCGATGAGTGGCAACAATGGAAGCCATTGTTCGGAATTCGTCACACTCGTCACGTCACTTGTCAAGAACAAAGACGACGGTATGTCATGATAATTGTTTCTTCGAGCGTAACCACGGATTTGGGACTCAGAGGAATGATAACGACATCGTTCTTATTTCCCCAAGTACTACTTCAATACGGGATGATTCATTCGAGTCACCATGTTGTAGGATACCACCATTGCCGCTTCGACGTAGAGATCATTGACCTTGACATCAATGTCTTCGCTGCTCGTTGGTGCGTTGCGGCATCCTTAACTGATGTTTGAGCCCTTGAATGACATCCATGTGTACGCGAACATCGCGAGCGCGTATCAAATATCACCAGGTAATTTCCCTCTGGTTCGTATAGCTCCCAACCTCCTCGACGCTCACGGATAGCATCTGCGTGTCCTTTGAAAACCTAGTCCCCACATGGTGCTCCGGTCTTCATGAAGTGTTGACATATCATTCGGAACGGTCCTTTACAACATTTTGTGGGGAGCAGATTTTTAAATAATTTCTCTCAAGTCTCAAAAAAGCGACTTCCTCTGAGCCATTCCCTCTTTTTGATATTAGTGAATGTGGGGCTTCAGAAAAAAGAACTAGAGATAGTGTTACCGCGAAACGAACCGCAGAGAGTTCGTTGTTGTAGTTCGGACGTGTTGTGAAGTGCAGATGAGGTATATTTCTGCTATGGATATGATCAAACTTACCGGGGACTAACGATGACTGCATTCGGACAGAAAAAAGTGAGAACTGGCTGCGATCACACAATGGTGCGGTATTACTATATTAGACACTTGCAAAAGATCCCGAATCCTCTTGCCAAACGACGTATTTTTATGCTACGAAAAGTTTCCTAAGAGGAGCATCCATATATTAGTCAAAAATTGAGGGAGGAAATTTTTTCATTTGAGCCAGATTGGCCACCCTCTGAAACAAGGTACGCATGTCAATCAAAAAGTGTAGCCGACGTTCTCTGGAGTCTGGAATGCGTCTGTGGGATTTCCTACCCGGTATGTATCCACCCAGCGAAATAACCGATGTCCGTTTCGACTTGTGCCGGTTGGCCAGGGGGCGAGCTGATGCTTCTTTCTGGTGTTTCTTGACCATGCAGAGAGATGGATCAATAAGTACTGTCTCCACTAACAAAAATTTCGAGCTTTCAGTTGGATCTGATCTAGATTAGACAAAGATCAAGACGTCTCATGACCTCGGTGGCGTGGGAATGCGTGAGCTGTTGATAACTGCCAGGTCACAGGGTTTCTGATCACGACAATCGTGACTTTCACGCCCCCCATCGCTTCACCTCCTCCCTAGCATAGCGCTTTGCCCGGGACATCTTCCTCCCAGTCCATTCAACAGCGTTAGAACATAATTAATTGTGCTGTAAAAAATGGCTTCATCTCTTGAAAATCTAACTTATATCCCTAAAATAGGCCAAATATTACACAAATGGCACCAACAGCACCAGCGAACCATGACCCGGCCCTCTCTCATGCAGCACCCGCAGCTCCTTCCTCACAACCATCGCAAGCACTTCCCCAAAATATCACACCAGGTGACATACCTGGTCTGCAGCTTGATCAGAATCAGATCATGAATCTCCTTCGTTCATTACCCGGAGTATTCACTAAAGTGAGTGAAATTGCAGGGTTTTTTCTTTTCCTTCTTCCTTGTATGCTGGCTTCGTCCGTGAGTTCCACTGGAATTTGTGCAACTCAGCCGGAGTACATTAATTAGTTCCACGTGACTGTCGCGACGAGCACGAGTGTTTTTGAAGGGGTCACGGGGAGCAAGATGATCGCTTTCTTTTCTTTACCTTGTCATCACTCCTCCAGTCATGGACCGAAGCTAATATCCTTCTAATTTAGTTAACGGAGGGTCAAGGCAACCTGAAGGAGGATGCTGCACAAGCATTATCCAATCTCGCACAGGGGTCGTCACCTTTTGGTACGCCACCGCTCTCACTTCAATATCCCCCTCCAACGGGACTCCCAGGCATCAACGATCCTGGACCTTCCTCGCATCCACGAGGGCCTCCAAATCTCGGACAGCTAAGCGCCGTCGCTATGCAGGCAGCACCCGTGAATGTCCAGCAACAACCGCAACCAAGGCCAGAAGATGGCGCACTAGATCAGGGTCAAATTTCAAGCACTGGTTCTATCGACAAGGATGACTCAGGTTCGCCGTCTGCGGCTGGTCCGGGTACAAACTCTGGTATTACAGGAGGTAGAAGGGGTGCTCGTAGCGCGACCATGGGAACTGATGAATGGAGTAGGCAGAGAAAAGATAATCATGTTAGTATCTATTTTCCTCTTGGAAATGTATGGCTAACCAGGGATAACAGAAAGAGGTAGAGCGTCGCCGTCGAGGAAATATCAACGAAGGTATCAACGAGTTGGGACGCCTCGTGCCGAACGGTTCTGGGGAGAAAGCCAAGGGCGCGATTCTCTCTCGAGCAGTGCAATACATCCATCATTTGAAGGAAAATGAAGCACGAAATATTGAAAAGTGGACCCTCGAGAAGCTGTTGATGGATCAAGCCATGGGCGATCTGCAAGCCCAGCTCGAGGAAGTGAAACGTAGGTGGGAGGAGGAAACCATGTTACGATCGCGTGCAGAGGCAGAATTGGAGGCGTTGAGGAATATCAGTTCCAAGGAGGAGGGGGTAGCGGGAACGAAACGAAGAAATCTGGATGATAATGATGGGACCAGTCAATCTCAAGAAGGCGGCGAGAGAGACGGCAAGCGTCAGAGAACGGATTAATCAATGATTGCCCTCTCTCTCCTCTCTCTATATCAAAGGACATATTTTTCTTGAGCTCCTGGTTGTGTTCTGGTCAGTGGATCCTTCTCATTGATCTCGGGTTTCCCTTTCCTTTTTTTATACACCTTCCCGATATATGACAAGCTCTAAGTTTTACCTGGCCACAGTTTTCTCGAGGTTGCATGCCTTTTTAGCCATTGCCCATATGTGACTAGATCTTTTTTCTTTTTTATTTTCTTGTGTGTATCGCTTTCTCGCTCTTGCTTCTAGGTCCCGAGTAAAGAACAAATGTTATTGTATATGTACAGTTTAACTGCCATCTGTTCCAAGTGAACCGCTCAGAACCTCCTGTTGTTCCAGCATGTTATAAAGTTCCGGTGGCCACACCTTGACCCAGGGGATGTCTTGTCATGTCACATCACACGTCCGTTATAACATCACACTTCGGGAGGCTCAAGATTAAAAGAAGTTTTTAACTGAAGTCCTTTAGCAAATTGAATATTTAAATAGAAAGGTTTGTATAAAAGTAATTTTACTTTATACTATCAGACAACCTGCAGGAAAAAAATATATTTAAAATATTTGATGACCTACAAACTCCCTTTCTAGCAAAATGAAAATTATAACTGAAGAGGTGTTCTATATGTTGCTAAGTATTTAAAATGCTGGACTCACAGTAAAAAAGATTAATATTTAAAATCCAGGAAATTTGTATATGGAGATCAACATATAAAATGTGTAATAAGATATTGGAAAAATATACATTTTAAATTTAGAAAACCCTATAGGCAGGATAACATATAAAATATGTTACAAGCTCTAGGGGAAAAAAATATTTTAAATATAAAACTGTCCTCAATCAATCACCCACTCATTGCCCAATCACTGCCCAATTGTCGCCCACTGAAAAACAGCCTTTTTTTATTGCTTCATCAGTGGGCAACGATCAGGCAATGAGTGAGGGATTGATTTAGGACAGTTTTATATTTAAAATATTTTTTTCCCCTAGAGCTTGTAACATATTTTATATGTTATCCTGTCTATAGGGGTTTTCTAAATGACTTTCTGAGGGAGACCGTGATGTTTCCACACATGGTTGAGGAAAAGGTGTGCAACTCCAGTGGCAGAGATTGTTGTGACAGTGGAAACAAAATGTACATGTTTTGTGATGGAATCAATGACAACCATGATGGAATTGTGCCCTGCAGATTGTGGCAGCTTGACAATGAAGTCCATGCTGATGGTATCCCATGGAGCAGATGGAATGGAAAGAGGGTGGAGTTCTCTGGTCGGAGGACATCAGAATGACTTGGTCCGAAGGCACATGTCACAGGTAGAGACGTACCTGCCAACATACCTTGACATCTGTGGCCACCAGTAATTACAAGACACCAGTTCCAATGTCTTCCATCTTCTGCTGTGCCCAGCCAATTTAGAGTTGTGAGAAAGTGCAACAATCCATCGACGGAGATTGGAGGTGTCCGGAACATAGATCTTGTCCCAGAAATACAGGAGTCCATTGGATAGGGATCACTCCGCAGACTTTATAGAGTGAGCCGATGAACCTTGTAATCCCTTTGCAGCCCTTGCCACTGGTTCCTCTTTCTCCCCATCTCGTGTTCCCTTCCAGATATCCTTCAGTATTCCTCATTCCTCTCCTGCTGCCTCCAAACCTTCCAATGCTTGGACTGCGAAGAAATTTGGAGTAAGGAGGACCATGTTGTCATTGTCCTCTGAGCCTGTTCCGTGATCGGAACAATGTGACAGAGCATCTAATTTCCCCATGCTCTTTCTGGGACAGTGATGCATGATGAAGTTGAATTGGGCTAAGAGGAGGGACCACCTAGCTTGCCTCTGGTTAAGCTTCTTGGCCATCATGAAATACTGCAGGTTCTTGTGGTCTGTCCAGATCTCACAATGATGCTCCGTGCCTTCCACAAAATGCCTCCACTCCTTCAATTCACTCATGATCGCCAACATCTCCTTGTCATGGATTTTATAATTCCGCTCTACCAGAGAAAAGGATTTGGAAAGGAACACTATGGGGTGCCACTTGTTGTCTTCTGGTGATTGTTGAGACAATACGGCTCCGGTTGTGAAATCCAAGCTGTCCGCTTCGATACAAAAAGGTCGCAAGTTGTCTGGCAGGGTGAGAATTGGAGCTGTTGTAATCTGTTCTTTGAGTGCATCAAATGCTGACTGCTCCTCTGCTCCCCATCTCCACTCTGTGTCCTTCCGTGTGAGATCAAATAAGGGACGGGCTAGGTGGGAGAACCCTTGGGTAAATCTGTGGTAGAAGTTGGTAAAGCCCAGGAAGGACTGCACTTCCTTCCTGGTAGATGGAGTAGGCCATTCCGTTACTCCAGCTACTTTGACTGGGTCCATCTTAATGGAATTCTGGGAAATAATCACTCCAAGGTACTCCACTTCTGTCTTCTCAAACTTGCACTTTTTGGGTTTAAGGAAGAGGTTGTGTTTCAGGAGCAACTCCATAACTCTCCGAGTGACCTTCCAGTGCTCCTCTAGAGTTTCCATGAATATTAGGATGTTGTCCAGGTACACCACCACAACTCCTTCTGTTATCAAGTTGTCAAAGATGTTGTCCATCATGGTCTGGAATGTTGCCAGACTATTGCACAGTCCAAAAAACATAACCAATGGTTTGAAGAGTCCCCGGTTTGTTTGGAATGCAGCCTTCCACTCGTCTTCTTCCTTCATCTGGACATTGTTGAACCCCCATCGGACATCAAGTTTGGTGAAGTACTTGGCTCCTCTGAGTTTATTGATGAGCTTGGAGATGAGAGGGAGCAGGTATTTGTCCTTGACTGTCATTGCGTTTAAGGCCTGATAGTCCTGAACAAGCCATAGTGTACCGTCCTTCTTCTTAATGAAAAAGACTGGAGATGCCATCAGAGACTTAGACGGATGGATCCTACCTGTTTCCATGTTTTCCTTGAGGAATTGATCAAGTTCCTTTTGCTCCATTGGAGCGAATGGATAAACCATGCAATTGGAGGCCTTCTCTCCGGGGATCAGCTTGACTGCGTGATCCCATTTTTTGGACTCTGGTAGGGCATCAAAAGACTCCTTGGAAAAGACACTGTCAAACTCCTTCAGATACTCCGGAACGGACCGTCTGGAGGGGGCAGAAGCTTTGGAATTATGTTTGAATTCTTTGGCTAAGCACTGAGAAACACTGGATGTGGCTCGGATCTCCACTGGGGCTGGAACAAGGCCAATGGCGAAGATGCAATCTCCCAGTTCAATTGGTTCTTCAGCTTCTTTGGGCTCCTCCTCTTCGGAGTTGGTGTGGAGATCTGGTACAGGGCCATCGGAGACAGCTTCCGTCCATCGGATTTCAGCCTTCTGAGTGATTCTCTCCACTCGAGCTTCATCTCTACATCCAGAGCAGCATTGGGGTGGACATCTGGACATTTTGACTTCTCCAGTTACCCAATCGATTTCCGGATTGTGCTTCTGTAGCCAAGAGTGACCAAGGATGAGCTTCTGCTTGCCTAAGCCATTGACACCAAATAATGTCCGCTCCAAATGATTCCGATATCTCAGAATGAGATCCACCACTTCAGTGATAGAACCAGACTCATTCAGGGTTCCATCAACATTGTAAACCAGAATGGGTTTGGAGAGCTTCCGAGTATGGAGCCGGTTGCTCTTAGCATAGTGATGGTTGATGAACTCTCCAGTGGCTCTGCTGTCTACAAAGGAGTTGACAGACTTCACTTCCCCTGTATCAGTGGTTTCAAGCTCAACCTTCAGTTTGAGGGAGGTTGAACTAAGGTCCTGACATTCATTGAGGTATTCATCCACAGAGCGACTCTTTTGGAAATAAGCTGTGGATATCAGTCGGTTGATGGCTGCTGAGTCTGCATAGACTGGACAAAACTCCCTTTTGAACTCATCTCAGAAGTCTTCCCAATCGATGAATTTATGGTAGCCTACATTTTCTGGCTGCTCCTCCCATCGGAATAGGCGAGCGGACCACTTAGCTGCTCATCCTGCCTTCGTGTATGATATGGCCCAGACAATTTTGGCTTGTTTGTTCATAAAGGAGTTGGACAGAGGCGGATATAGACCTGGCAGGAATTAAGGAACACCATTCCTTTGGTGCAGTCTCCATCAAAATTTGACAGAAGGGCCAGTTTTAAGCCATGGGCCTTCAGAGTGACAGGTGTGAGTTGTGTAGATGGGATCAGATATTCAAACTGAGGAATATGGGAAATAAGGATGTCTAACTTGTGTTGAGTGTTTTAATCCTTTGCCTGTACTTTAGCAAGGGCTTGCTCTAGGGTCGCAAGTCGTTCGCTTTCTATAGAGTGCAACGGGTCCTTGTTGGAAAATACAGTTTCAGGTAATGCTGAGAGGGATTGAGAGCGGAGGAGTACACGAAGTCAGTGGAGTCTGACTCGGAACTGCAAAAGACGACTATGGTGGACTAGCTATCTGCTGGGATCAGTCCTCTGGGAGATCCTTTTCTGATGTTAAAGCAACTGTGACTGTGACTTAGTCAAGATCTAGCAGGGGATCCTAAACATATATAAACATATAAAATACAACAGGAAAGCGCACCTAGCAGGGGATCCTAAAATAAAAGGATAAAGCCCTGCTAAGGTGGAGTGCATGTATATACCAGAAATCAGAGTCGAAATAATAGAATGATGAAAAAAAATGAAGAATGGTGAAAAAGTGATAGGAATGCAAAAGTAGCTACATCATGTGTCCATTGGACTCCGTTATTGGAGCCGCAAATGCACTCTGTCTTGAGCTAGCGACGATGAGGATGAATGTACAGAGGTGATGGAGAATTATTGGAGGAAATGTTGGACAAAGCAGAGCATCCCCTAACAGACCTATTCTATTTCCTTTCTTTACTACAACACTCCTGGTGACGTTGCCGACCGCTCATCTATTCCTCTCACTAAAATTACGAGTCCCAAGAACCCATTGTTATGACTTCGACCGATTCAGGCTTTACAGCCGTGATCGGATACAGTCAGTATCTGATAATGCCCAAGCATCTGTCCAAGGAGCTAGCTGAGCCCATGAATATCAACTGGAAGACGTCCAGTCAAGTATCCACAGGTTTGAGAATGGATAAATGCCAATCAAGCAATATCGTAGTTAACAAGTTTTAAAGACAAGCTAAAGAATACAAGTTATTTAGCTACGGTTATATACAAATGTCCATGTGTTGTCCTCAAGGTAAACATATGTAAAGTGTGTGTCCAAAGCATGTCAAGTGTAAGGTAAAAGCATGTTGCGCAGCAACATGTGTGGAATGCATGTTGATCGTCAATGAAAGACATGAGTCAAAGGCATGTCAAATGCATGTAAGTAATAAAGTAAAAGAAACGTATCTTGGATCATCAACAGATGATAAGATCAAGAGATCAAGATAAGATCGTAGATCAAGAGATAAGATCGTGGATCAAGAGATAAGATCGCCAAGATAAGATCAAAAGATATGATCAAAAGATATGATCAAGAGATCAAGAGATCTTCGTATCTATAAGATCAAGTGAAGTTCAAATGTTCAAAGTAAAAGTAAAAGTAAAAAGAGTGTCGTAACACCCATAGCTTGACAAGGGTGAACTTTACAAGACTTTCATGGTTCATTACACCACTGCTGCTTGCCACCAACCCTGAAAAACATCACTTGCTCGTGGCAAGTATCTCTGAACACATTTCAGGGACATGCACAAAGTGGCAGCTGCTCTTTCTGGCATGAAATTGATGAAGGCTTATGCATATCTCTGCAATGTTAAGGATTATTCCTTTCCAAAGATTCTCTGGTTTGTTGGACGGGCGAGCCAAGCTAAAGGGTTTGGTACTACACAAGGTTGCTGGCCCCAGAAATCTGTCAAGTTCATTCTTCATCTTTTGAAGAATGAACTCTGATTTTTGGTATATAGACATGCATCCCACCTTAGCAGGGCTTTATCCTTTTCTTTTAAGATCCCCTGCTAGGTGCGCTTTCCTGTCATATTTTATGTTTATATATATATTTAGGATCCCCTGCTAGACCTCAACTAAGTCACAGCTGCAGTTGCCCTAACAGTGCCAATGGTTGTATCAACCCATACTAAGGCCACCCTATGCATGTGGAGATCATTCTTTCTACAAGTGAAACTGAAGTAGAGAAGGCCACAGACAAGGTCTCACCCCTTTCCCTCATCGGTCTCAACCAAAGGCAGGTAGCCAGAAGACAGATCAAAGCTGCTCATATATAGATATCTGGGCCAGTTTGATGTTGGGAATCAACAGAGTGCAACTTCCTTGCTATCCACCATCACCACATCACTAGCTGCTCATCTACCCTTCTCACTGAAAATCTGAGTCCCAAGACTCCTAGCTTGACATATTCACCCTCGACAATCAATTTTATTTCCTTTGAAATTCCATCTTTACTACAACACAACACTCCTGGCAACGTTGCTGACTGCTTGTCTATCCCTCTCACTGAAATTCCAAGTCCCAAGACTCCTAGCTTGATGTATTCACCCTCAATGACCTATTCTATTCCCTTCAAAATTCATCTTTACTACAACACTCCTGGCAATGTTGCCAACCACTCATCTATCCTTCTCACTGGAATTCCAAGTCTCAATAATCCTAGCTTGATATATTCACCTTCAACAACAGACTCACTGATGGAGTACTTAAGAACAACTCTTTGTCTGAGTCTGGGCTCAATAGCTGACTGAAGTCATTTTAGATTGATCAATATTCATGTAAATACAAGAATACTACCTATACATGTTGTAAACTTGCAATGTCTTGTTCAAATTCTGCTATCTGGACTCATGACCTGTTTTTCCTATAGCTGGGGGCTTTGCATTGCCATACCTATGTCTATGATCTCTACGTTGTTAACCAAATATCTACAACTTTGCTATCAAATATCTACTGAATCCCTAAGATGTCTATGACATACAGTATATGATATCTACATTGTCTACTGAATATCTACATTTGCTACCAAATATCTACTAAATCTCTATGATGTCTATGTGTCTACATTGTCTACTATATATCTACAGCTTTTCTACCAAATATCTACTGAATCCCTACAACATCTATGGCATCTATGGCATCTATGAAGTGTCCATGAGTCACTATGACATCTACAGTATCTACCAGCATTTCCAGGGTTTGCTGATGTATCCTTACAGCACCATCATCACCATGTGTCAATCCTGTTAATGATGGATCAAGAACATCCACAACCACCTATAGCTACCACTTAGACCCTCTAACTAGGCAAGGTACACTGCTGGCACTGGGTGGTGTCTCCCTCAGAAAAACCCATTTCTAGACATGTTTTGTGATTTCTAAAGGGTTTTTCCCATGGGAACACACAAAGGGTTGTTAAAAGAAAAATACAAGAAACACATTATATGTTTCTCAGATGTTTCTCATAGATAATTTTTTTATTTCTATCAAGATTTATCTATGGGAAATATGCTTTCTTTGTTTCAAACAAAGAAAGAAATATTTATCATGTTTCAAAAACTAAATTTTGAGAAAAACAAACAATTTATTTATGGGAAACATGCAAAAAACACATAATGTGTTTCTCATATTTTGAAACACACTTTGTGTTTCAGTGGGGAAAACCCTTTGGTAATCACAAAATGTGTCTAGAAATGGGTTTTTTCCAGGGGAAACAGCACCTGGTACCAGCAGCTGGTACCGGACTATGCTGCCACGCCTAACTAGGTCTAAAATAAGCAAATCTCTACCTTCAATAAACCTTTAAATTCTCACCAGTAAGTTCCCCTTTCACCAGTGTTTGGAATCATCCAACACATCCCTCTTAGGGCACAATGTTCCTGCCACATGACATCGTGCTGCTACATGTGTGCTCGCTGTCCTCAATGACGAGCTCACTATTTCCACTGTTACTGGGCTGTTTTCCTTCATTTTTTTTTCTATTCATAATGAATTGCTATGTATAATGCATATTATAAAGTTAAGGTTATGAATATCATCTCAGGAGCACTGTACATCACTGTGCAGCCATCTATGCTGAAAACCATCATTGGTATCTATTGTTATGAATAATAACAGATGAACACGAACGCGAATCGTTTTACTTGACCCAAGTCACCGGTGACCAATTTCTCTCCTGGATCCGCCGGTCGAGTGACAACGTACTACCTGACTCAATTCCACACTTTGCTTAGTAATCCCCTTTGACTCACTTCCATTCCCAAACACTGCCTCCTTTGTGACTCATACTATTCCAATGACTCATATCATGACTTGTACTACTAAACCCTTGACCCTGGACACTGCCTTGTAGCTACCTATATAAAAGAGCCTGTACTTAGCTGTAGTTCTCTAGTTTTGACCTTAGTACCTATACGGTTCAATCCACTACACTTTGCTCATAACCTTTGGAAGTGCCTTTTGCTCGAATAGAACTTAGCTCTTTGTTACTGTCTCTGCCCAGCACCGAACGCGAGTGCAAGCTAGTGACACCCGTAACATCTATCAACAGGGAAGTACCTTAACATAAGAAAGGCTGAATATGCCACTATTATATTATATGAGCTTGGGAAAGCTGTTCAGTAGGTTATAAAGTCACCATAACATGTCCCTTCTAGTGATATACCCAAGGTGTTACTTCACCTGCTCAACCACATGATTATAGCCACCAAGCATTGGGTGGGAGTATGAGACCCGGAGTTCTGTTGAAATATTTGGGAATTGTTGGGTATCGTCACGCGATCCAACAAATACATACAAATATAAACCGTAGTCTAGACATATTTTCTGTATTGATCGACCATTCGCGATGTCATTCGGTTGATATTCGGTGTCTTCAGTCCACTCCGGGAGTTTTATTTGCAACAAGTTCAACATTCAAGTTGAAAGAAAAAGGATACGGTAGAGAACGAAACCAACAATTGAGCCTTTTATGTAGATTCGACACATAGGGAAATTGCGGAGTGGTTGCAAGAAGCTAATGAATGTATAGAGCTTAGATGTGAATGTAAGTGTAGCAATACCCGAAATGTGCCTCTTTCAATCAAAATAACGTCAGTCGTTCCATTAAGTATTCCAACCCAGTGCAACATGTAGGGATGATCGTTCACTTTCTAGATCTGGCTCTAGATTACGAGTCCTATTTATAGGATTCGTTCTATAATTGACCTGTGAAAATCTTTTAACGCTCAAGTTTCCGGCAGACGCCGATATCTACTTTCAGGTTTCCCGTGGTCGTCGGCTCAATTCAACATTCATCATGTCTTCACCATCGCTGTCCCTCGCTCATCTCCTCTCTCTCTCAGTCCACAGCCAAGATTCCATGGTAGGTTCTATTTTTCCAAATTTTTTTACCTTTCTAATTGCTTCTATGACTTTCTAGGCAAAGTACGATGTGTCATCAACTGCATTCGTACCTGTCCACCTCTTTTTTTGCTGCGCTCGGTGGTACCCAAGCCTGACGATATCTACACAAACAAATCAAGGCCCATTTGGTCACAAATATAGACTGTGCCGCCGCTCCCTCCATCACCATTCCTTTGACGCCACATCCGTAAATACTCCACTGCCGAACAATGCCAATACTGAGTGAATGACCAATTTCACACACGGCGGGGACCAACGACAACAGACCTTCGTTTTGTATCTTAGGTGAGTTAATCAGTTTTCAATCTTCTTCTTTTCAACTACTTACTGCACGTTATAACTAGATCATAATGAAATAATGCGGCCGATGCCCAGACCATGTCATACCCCCCGTTGAATTGGGATGTGAACATCACTCTAACCCACTGCTCCGCTAACACACAGTTCTGACCCACGCGCCTGCACCACACCGAAGAGCGACAGCCGAGGCTGCAAACGAGCCACATCGCACACAAAATGGGGTTAAAATTTTATGGTAAGCCTCGTTTTTATACTTCTCTTTAATTCTTAATCAATCTGGCTGCTATCTAGGTAGTCTACGACGACGCCACGAACCCACTAGTTTGCAACACAGGTTGTGCTGTACGCCCTCCCCTCTTCTTGGGATGTGGGCCGGCCTTGGAAGGATCCGGGGTGGAGAAGAGGTCCTGTTAAACGGTGACCCACAGGTATGCAGCAAGTTGAGTTGTAGGATTCGACTCTTTCTCTTTCATCTAACCACTCACTCACCTAACCATATTCTGAATGAGGAGACAAAATCCCCAACCTGACTGCTGTTACTTGCCACAAGCCACCACCCATGATGAAGAATAGAGGACAAGAACAGTGCAAGGGAGGTACAGGCGAGTGGGATACCCTTGCGAGACGATGTTTGATTGTCAGCTCCTTGTTTCCCCCCATTCCCTTCAACATACTCATTTGCCTCGCAAACGGCTGATATATATTGATTGTTATTACCTAGATACAAATAGACTAGGCAACATATAAGTAAACGAACAGTTGCGACCAATATATCCGTCGCAGATTTGAGGATGTTGATGGAAATGGCATTGTTCTTGTGAAAAAAAGTATTGGTGTGGAAGGTTATATGTGATGCATTACCTTGACTTTTGCGAGGGGGAGAAAGGGACTTGTAAATGCCATGCAAGCAATGGTCTTCAAGCACAGTTGAATCTTTCATTCTGACAAGTCGTGGCTAGTAAGTAGTAACACCGAGAAATCCGATGGGACTAAACTGGAAGGTTACAGTCGCCGACGGGCGACGAAGTTTGATTGGTGCCTCCGGAAACCATCGGAATTGATAGAAAGCCATATGGCCATTTAATAGAGTAGCTCACAGGTGACAGTAGGCGATTTGAGGTTGATTTGAGGTTGATTTGAGCGTCGGCAAATCGGCGGAACACCCAAATCAATGTTGATTGTCAATGTAAGGATGAGCTCAAATGGACCCAATTTGCCGTTGGACCTTTAAATGGCAATTCATCTTACCGTTGTGCTTATCTTTCCTCTTGTTTAATCCTTCTCTCTTCTCGATGGCTCCTGCTGAGAAGGAGAGCTTACAGGTTCACTTAATACAGATCATGCGGGAACCGCTATCGTCTTCTGTGGTACATGAGTTGCCATTTAAATGTCCGACGGCATGATCAAAGTTGATTTGCCGACTTGCCGACGCTCAAATCAACCCTCAAATCAACTCAAATCGCCTACTTGAACAGCCTTATTTAAGGTCCTAGTCCTGGTCAATTTTAAGCTCATTCTATCGAGCCCATGAAGCACCAATGACAGCACAACTCTTGAGGAATGACCGGTCATCATTTATCCAATAGACATCCACCCACCGCCGTACTACTTGTAGTCGCGATTCGAAATCTGGCGAACGGAAAACGAACGGAAAACAGGATCAAAATATTATTCGAGCAGCAGCCTGCCGGCAGGATGTACGTAGGTAGTCTAGACACCCACCCGATATGCTCGGATGCTAGTCATAAATACAACACTGATCATACGACAATTAAGTTACACAGGCAAGGAGATACTAGGACGAGCATAGTAGTAAGCAAGGGCATGTAAAAAGAGTCAGTACCGTCGGAATAGATCGGCCTGAACTTTGCGGCGGAGTGTAGCGAAGGGGGAATAATCCATAAGATAATAGTTGCAATATCCTAAGGAGATCAGCCAAGATAAGGGTTGCATCTGGCGTCGTCGTTTGCAAAGGGTCCGAAGGCAAACTCATTCCTGTCGTTTGACATCATTGACTCGGAAAAGCCCATGCTAGTTTCAAAATAACGGGGAATATCGATATGCATGGTGGGTGGAAATGTCACTGGTGCGATTGGCACGGTTGACTGCCAGTGAGGGGTAAAGTATGGGTCGGAAATTGGATATTGGTACGGGTTGTCGTTGTAACCCAGACTGACATAGGACCTCTGTGGAAGTATGAGGTCATTAGTTTGCTGGTAACTGGTCATATATCCGTACGACTGGTACAGATTATTTTCCATGGAGAGAATATTATCCATCTGACTGTCCTTAAAATCTTCGCTCTGAAAAAAGGGTTGGGGTTGGAGGAAACCAGTGGTTTGTGGGTAGGTAACACCCCCAGCCGCATTGCCAGGATACTCAGGAATAGGCGCTGATACGGGAATTTGGGGGGGAAGAGGATTGGCCGAGGGGAGGACGGGAACAAAATCCGAGACCGAGTCTTGATTTGATTGGGACGCGGCGGAAGAATAAATACTAGATTTAAGTTCATTAAACAGCTAGCCTTGTGCATAGGCAAGTTCGGGGAACTCGACTTACGCTGTCTGCGTCGTGTTGCTGTTATTAAAATCGTCCAATTTGACGCCATTATATAACATCTATCAAGGGGTAAGTAAATTAGATATGCGAGGAGAGTTTGCTTGCCTCTATGCCAGTCAACAATTTAGGAAGTTTTCTTTGCTTGAGAGCTTTCCTTGGCCCCGATAATTTCCTTGGCTTGTTGGGCTCTGAAGCCTTCATCTTGGAACTTTTGGTTGGAGACATCGTATCTATGTTGATGAGGATTGGGAAGAACTGTCGAAAGGTGCTTGCTTTTAAGACTAGAAGGTTTCCGAAATGAACCTAGTCTGAATATCGAGAGATCTCGCCTCAAGGCCGCACCGAAAATCGTATATTATCCATTTGTAGTCTTTATTATGTTGCCACTAAATACTCCGTCAACTGTGGGGATTGAACATTGAACCTACAAATCATGTCATAGCCCCTGAGTACATGTTTCGCCATAAATCAGAAGCCTGCGGACATGCTAAGTTAAATCTTTATGCGATTTGTTTTAGGCGCTTATAAAACGAAGAAAGGCTCACACGAACATTCGGGTGAGGCAGACCCAGGCAGTGCATCCACGCGCAAAGAGGGGCATCTTGATCTCATTTTCAGGGATAGAAATGGCTCTAGGATACTGAGATTAAAAATACTAGTAAGCTCAGATAAGGTAACCACCCACACGAAGGAATCCGAAGCAATGAGGAACCGTCAATACATGGTACGAAGTTAAAGGGGGTTGCCTGCCAGGTAAAAATATTTATTAACCACCTACAAAAAAAGGAAATTCTCAATTCCCAATGTCCTAATTGTCCCAACCACGGTTGCCTGGAGCAAGCCCGGAGAATCTGGTTTTCATCATCAGGTCATGCATTAACTTAGGAATTTCACCTTTTATTATGTTTTGATCATGAACGTTGAACCCCAATTCATTCGACAAAGAATGAAAATGGCTCTAGATGAGTTAGAACCTAGAAGAGGTCTCTAATGTGCCTCCGCAGCACTAACCGATGCCCATATATAGCCATGTCCCACTGTCTTGATAAAATATTTCCATCCTGGGATAACCAGATCCCGATTCAGTAATTTTGGATATAGGGAAATAGATCGTTGTGGCTTAGAAGAATTTACCAACCTTGTTTTTCGCTCTAGTTGTCCATTTATTTTTATCTGGGATTGAGGTTTCAGGCTCCCTCTGTCAGATAGGATGAGACTTATAAAACAAGTTGTACTCTTCTGATCGTTGTCTGGCTGTTCGTATATTGAAGAGAAGGATTGTGGTTTTACCCGGACCTGGATCCGAAAACGGCGCCACGTGGAGGGAGGTTCTGGCCGAGATTCGGGATTAGCGAGGCCAAATAATACGGCATATGAAAGATACATTTTTGGGAAATCTTGTGGTTATCACTAGGGGTCGACCTCGTGGCCTCAAACCTAATAAATCCATTGAGTGTTGTTGATTTGTTAAAGCAACAGAAGTGCAGTAAAATTCGCATTTCCATAGTATTGATGTGAAACTTTCGAGATCCTGTCCCCGTCCTGTAGATTTTCCTCTGTTTTTTTTTTCTGTTGAGATATGCTACTAAAATGTGTAGGAAGCGTTATCTGAATATTGCCGGAGTGATTCGGACGTGACAGACTTTGTTGTGGAAATGTTGTGGAAATGCCACAGAGTGTTGTAGCGATATCATGTTGTTCATAAGTTGTTGAAATTTTATACCAATACGATGGGAACGGGGTATTACTGGTATGTTGTTGGTCAGGTGTTCAAACATTCAATTTGAACATTCAGGTAGGTTACTTGATTGACAGCATTGATGATTGACGTATAAGCTTTTTAGATAAAGTAGAAAGTACTCACATCGCCAATGTGAGTCATTAAATGACATTACCAGATAGATATCGCACCTACGTGTGGATCGGTTTTTTGTTCTTTTTCCAAAACCAGTAGGATTTGGTGAACGTTCGATGTTTGAGAGTATTCACAACGTAACTTCAAAGCTTCACTAGTCACCAATTTTTAAAATAGGATAATTTGTGCAAGTCTGGCCGCCAAGATATGCGGCATTATCACGTAGTCAGTAGCGCTCGTGAATCTTTATCTTTGTTGCGTCCCGCACGCAATCAATTACGTATACAGACAAATACTGAGGAACAGAAGTTGGCTCAGATCATGTTAAAAAGTTGAACGTTGAATACTTATTACTTACAGCTATACTCATATCGATAGCCCGATCAGAATTTACAGGATAGATGCGGAGCTGATATTTCAAATTCCGCTTCAGATCACAGAATTTGTATGATCCCGTACCACTTGTGATTCTCAATGAGACGTCATAAAAGAAATCGCAATTCATATTTCCTTAAAGGAGGTGACGATGATATTTGTCGTATAACAGGAATCAGTGCTGGGAAGTGGTCTTTGGGCGAACCTGTGAGTTTTTTGATCATTCTGCCGGTTGATAATACCGTCGGCCGACCGTCAGCAATTGAAATATGGACTCCGCTTGAGTGAATAATTTTTTTGATTGGGCCTGTCGAAGTATGGCTGTAAACGACTCTGGGCCAATAACTATCGCGTAACATTCCTAGGGAAACTGATTTGAATGACATTGCATCAATATAATATACAATGACAATCTTTGAAAGGAACAATACAAAAAAAGGCATTCATTGATGCTTTTGTCGAATAGATGCCAGCGTGCAATTGATCAGCTGGCCATCAGCGTTACTGCATTTGCCTACCAGCGCCTCCCCAACCTTGCCTTTGGAGACTGAGAGAATATACCTTCGTTAAACAACCCCTCCTTTGTGCATACTTCATGGTCCATAATTGACTCTCCCAGTGCACTGATATGTGCATTGAACCCCGCTGGTACCAATATAACTTGGATTAAGGTTCCCCTACTTGCAACGCTTGCACCTTGTTATTGACGCCACAATTAATAGGTCGGGAAGGTCTTTTTTCTGGCAATGGCGTCAATGTTCATGAACAGGATGACCTTGTTTAGGTCAAAAGAAAATGCTAGGTAGTTTACAAAGTGTAGAAAGTAAAAAGTGAACAATATCGTGATAGGGCGCTTCTCCTAAAACAACCACAAAAAAAAAAAAACACCATTACTATACTCAACTTAACGCATCCCACACTCCTAACCCACCAAAGAAAACCCCAAGTGAAACCAACAGTTCTATATATACGAACGTATGGATGCCAATACGCGGGAGTATTAATGGTGTGTGCATCATTGCAAGGAGGGTGTAGATTATGAGGATAGGTGAGATCGTTAGAGCCAGGGGTCGGTTTGATGCGGTTGGGGAGGGTAAAGAGAGGAAGGCGAAGGTTGACTGCATATACGCAGCCGTAAGCAACAGACAGATGCCTAGTGATGAGAGGATAGAGTTTATTCTATGCAGGCATGAGAGAAACACGGGGATGCGCTGGTTATATAGTTTAGATGTATGCGATTGGAGAAGATTTAATAATTAAAGAAAAAAACGTACAATGACAGGTATACCATATACCTCTTCCAGTTCTTGCCGGTACTTCAAAGCTACTAATTGATCCAGATCCCTCTCCACTTCATTCTCAGCTTGAAGCCTTTCGGACTCATCATTTGGTCTTCGAATCAACACCTTCAGCAGCGGTTGACGTTCGTCTGAGATCGGTGGAGGAGCTTCTACTATAGGCATATGATCTGAAACAATTGAACGTGAACGGGAGTATCTTGTGCGCTGGTTAGGTGAGGAAGCCAAGTCTCCGTTGAACCATTGTCGTTGGCTCTCACAATCCATCCGTTTCGGGGTAGCATCCACGTCTTCTTCTGGTTCATCCCTACTTTGCTTCTGTGGCGTCTCCGGTCTCGTGTTTGTATCCATAGCATATGTGTTCCGAGTTTCGTCTTGTCTGGATCTCCCCATCTCTGTTTTCGAAATTGACGTGTTAACGCTGACTAGAACATCTTTGTATAGGGCTATACTCTCATAACCCTGTTTCACACCGACCACGGCTTCAACTGCTGCCCAACCGAGGGCAACCCACCATACACGTCTAAAAGCGTCATCTTGCCAAGTTGGATACTCTTTTTGGGAAGCGTAGTATGGGATGAGTAAAATAGGGATGACGGTTTGACGGAGAAGGAGGTTGGATGTTGTTTGTAGAGTTGCAGATAGGGTGGTAGTGATTATTGTCTGTGAAGTGGTGAAGGATGCGATGAAGAGGGCTATTGCGTAGAGAAAATCTCTGAGAAGGTAAGATAAAGACCAAAGTGCGGTGGCAGTCAGCACTTCGAGGATGGGGGAAGGGAGATAAGGCGGATAAGGGAAGAGGGAAGGTGATTGGGCTGGAAATACTAGGGCAGGAACCAGAGCGAGACAGATGAATGAAAGCAGCGTAGTCGATGGCACCACCGTGTATAACAAAAGCAGGTTTCTGTAATTACCTGTTAAGCCATCGTTAGCTAGTATGATATCACGCAATGTATATAGACATACCTCGATATAACCCCTCTCTAGCCAAATCTTCATCCAACAGTAGTTCATAATCGTCGTCCAAGTCTCCATCCTCACCGAAACCAATGCCATATTCACTTCCAAAAGCCCCATAGTACTGAGGTCCTTGTGGTTGCACTAATTTGGTAGAAGTAGAACCCTGTCGGAAGTCGTCATCTTCAGGCATATTGTCGACAGATTGCAAATCCAATTCCTCGGGAACACGGTTCAATGACTTCCTTTCAGTGTGTTGTGATCGTCTGGATTCGTTATGACCGACTGCTGAGCTATAACGATCTGGAGAAAGGTCGGTGGGTTGCAGATATGGTGGTACCTCGAGTTTGTAGTCCTTGATTCGCCAGTTGTGCTTGCCGTTATTGGACGACGGCGGTAAGGAGGCTGGGTTGTCGGAACTACCAACGACGAAGCTTGTTTGCTGCTCGGGTTGAGAGAGAGACACCAGCGTGACACGACCACCTTGTTCGGGATATTCACGATCGGTTTGGCCTAGCACGGGGCTTGTTCCCTTACCACCACCATCGGTACCGCGACTGGCTCCGACTTCGGTTTCCATTCTTTGCAAGTTCATCGAAGCAGAAGAAGAGGCTGTAAGATGTTTCTGAAGATTGGAGAGAGCTTTTACTGTAGACATGACTCTTCGTCCACGTCAAGGTGAGGTAAGAACACAATATTTTGCAGGTGACCCGACCAACGTGGGTGGCTATTCTCAGAAAGCCCAAACATGGACGCCTGGAAATGGATTTTAGACGTTCGTTGTAATCGCGAAAATCCTGCTTCTTTCATTCGCAAACAGCCGTTTCTCATCAACATTAAAAATTACCTAACACTGTTGGCGCCCGGAAAAACTCTAGACATGAAAGAGGGATCCAAGAAACACACTTGTTTCTACATGTTTCCCATAGATAGGTACAGGGGTAGGGATTGTCACAGGTTTGAGAAACCCATGGATAAATGCCATGGGTTGGAATTTTTGGACCCCTGAAAAACCTGTACCCCCAGTGTGGGTCACTGGTATCCAGGACAACAAAAATGTGCACCAGATTTGGCTGTTGAAAAGGACATTAATTTTTAAATTATAGTAGACCAACCTACCAGATGTAACACAATGCATAATATCATACTTTTTTAGCTTTAAATATTTTTTTTCAAGGCATTAATTATAACTTTGAATTTTTAAAATGATACTTAACAGCTAAAATGTAATGTCATGGTGTAGTTTACCATTGAAAAACCTGGAAAAAATGGTGTTTTTATCAAAATCAATCAAAAACCTGTACCTGTGACCATGGGTAAGGGTTTTCTGGGGTAGGGGTGTGGTTTGGCCAAAAAAACCCCAGGTTACCCACACCAATCACTGTTGAATATAATCAAACTGCATGTTATCTTATTGTCTTTCTTAGTCCCATATATGTCTTTTTGTCTTCTGCCATCATCATACTATGACCATTTAGGTCATGCTACTTGGACAGTAGTTACCGGATATAGATATTTACCTTCAAGTATATATCTCTCTGATATTGTGTAGTTAATACCTCAGTCTATTACTTCAAGACTGAGGTCAGTACCTTTTCATTAAGGTGGGATGCATGTCTATATACCAAAAATTGGAGTCGAAATAATAAAATGATGAAAAATAATGAAATGATGAAAAAGATGGAGAATGGTGAAAAAGGTGATAAGAATGCTATGTCACGGGACCATCGTGTTGGGATATACGAGTTTCGGCTCACTATTTTAGGTATATATCTTTTAACTCTTTATCTTTTATCTACTACGTTCGTTATCTTCGATATTACATAATCACGTTCATTTACAGTCATGGTTATTTTTCGTACAAGTCTCAACTTTATATTCAAGTTGAGACGTGAGTACAATAGTCTATTATTTTGTTATCTATTTCTAATAGCCACCTAGTCACTTATAGCACTAGGTATAACATTAATACAAAACTTTATATTCAAGTTGAGACTCACTTATAGCACTAGCTCTAGCTGTGTAAATTCTACCAGGTTATTGGCCCCGGAGACACATCATGTCTAGCCTCTCATTAAACTCCAGTTCCGACTCGACAACCCTACAGATTCCAAAACTCCGTGACGACGGAAGTAATTGGTCAGATTACCAACCAAGAATCCAAAAGGCGATGGGGTCCAAGGGACTATGGAGACACGTAGAAGGTACCGCAGTTGCGCCCAAGCCGTACGCAGTGGTCAATGGAGAATACTGCCTACCTGACCTCAAAACACCTGCGACGGAAGAGCAAATAGAAGCTAAGGAGTCAAAAATAACTGATTTCGAAAAACGAGAGTACCTAGCTCAGCACATAATACTTTCGACCACCTCGACACGTCTTGGGGCGAAAATAAAGGACATGACATCTGCCAAAGACATGTGGACAATGGTAAAAGCCGACGCAACAACGAAAAGCACACTATACCTACTTGACGCAGAAGATCAACTGTCCAGCATGAAGCTGACTGACAACAACGACCCTAAAGCTCACCTTACAGAACTTCGACAACACTTCCAGGTGATGCTACAGCGTCGCGATAACCTTGTAAAAATGGGATCAACCCTATCTGACTCACGGTTCAACACAATTATCATGACCTCACTACCGGAATCTTACCGACCCACTCTACAAACAATTACGGCTGCCGAACGAGCCAGTAAACTATCCAGTGGACAGTCACATCAGATGAAAGCCGATGACTTGATCACTTTTCTTATAGAAGAAGCTCAGCATCGAGTAATCAATGATGAACGCACGAAAAATGCCGAGACTGCACTTGCAGCTCATGCAAAAAGGAGTGGAAACAACCGGGCAGGACAAAAGAAAAAGCCTGCTAAGTCAGAGAAGTCAGAATCCGATATTGTCTGCGGAAATTGCAAAAGACCGGGACATACCAGTGGTGACTGTTGGTCAAAAGGGGGAGGCAAGGAAGGGCAAGGTCCAAGACAAAGGAAGTCTAATAAAACCGAGACAGTGACAGTGGCAGCAGACAAGGAAGATGACGATATGTTTGCGTTTGCATGTACCTCCGACTACGCCACAGTTGTGGAAACCCTTCAACTCCCGAAATCCAAGCTCGGAACATGTCTCGACAGTGGTGCAACCCAGGTCTACAGCCCAGACCACTCGAAATTCTCCAACTACAGGACTATTAATCGAGATATCACGACTGCAGATGGAAGGACTGTAAAGGCCATAGGCGTAGGTGATTTGGAAATCGAGCTGCCAAATGGGTCGAAACGTACAAAAACTGTGTTCGAAAGAGCAGTTCACGCACCTGGACTAGCATTCACCCTTATCTCCATCAGCCGACTCGATAAAGCCGGGTATTTGGTTACATTCAACAAAGGGATGTGTACTATCAAAAATCCCAAAGGACGAACCATTGCCACTATACCTCACTCCGATGGACTATACAAGATCTGTGCCTCAAAACAAGCTAAAGGCGAAAACCATGCCAACACAGTATCTACAAAAATGACCATCAGTGAAGCCCACCGTAAACTAGGCCATATCTCACACACAGCAATAAAAAACGGAGTAACCAAAGGATACTTCACTGGTATTGATCTTGATAATGGGTCGAAACCAGAGTTTTGTGATGCTTGTGCTAAAGCCAAGTCAGCCCGGCAACCATTCCCAAAAGAGTCAAAAACGCGAGCAACAAAATACGGTGAAAGGGTACATTGGGATTTATGGGGTCCAGCATCTGTGAAGAGCTTGAACGGCCATCACTACGTAGCCGCACGCATAGACGACGCCACCCGTGAAACGATACTGTATTTTCAAGAGAAAAAGAGCCAGACTGTCAATTCGTACAAACGGGATGAGGCTTACATTGAAACCCAAACTGGAAATCGAATCAAAGCAGTCCGTTGTGATCGAGGAGGAGAATTCATGTCTAATGAGATAACTCAGCACCAAGATTTAAAAGGCACAGTTCGAGAACTTACTGTGCACGATTCACCTCCTCAAAACGGCACTGCAGAAAGAGGGATGCGAACACGGGCTGAACGAGCCAGAGCACTGCTCCTAGCCTCTGGACTACCTCGTTTCTTGTGGGAAGAGGCAATGCGCCATACGACATGGCTACAGAACCGAACTCCTACACATGCCTTAGATGGAAAAACTCCACATGAAATGCGAAACAAAACAAAACCATACCTTGGCGGTATCCAGGAATTTGGAGTAGCTGCGTATGTAAAAGATCTTAGGGCTGGAAAGCTAGACGCAAGAGCACAAGTGGGCCGGTTTGTCGGGTACGACTCAGAGTCGAAGGGATATAGGATCTATTGGCCTGCAAAACGCTCAGTTACGGTTGAAAGAAATGTTGTTTTCAATGAAAACGACATACAAACACCCGAAAACTATGCCATTATCCAAGGTGATACATTGTCTGAGGGGGAGAGGGATAAAATCATCCAACAACCCACCAATAATGTTGAAAACGCCGAAAAACCTGACAACCAGCCAGTTAGTAATCTTCAAATTGAAGACAAACCAGCTGGATCACACCAAAATTCTCAACCCTCTAACTCAGTCCCTTTTCCAACCACATCTGAACCAACATCTGAAGCTGTCCCAGAAACCGAAGAAAATGACCAGAATCAAAGCTATGGCCGAGGTCATCGACCAAGGAAACCGCTTGGAGCCTACAAAGACATGAATGATGGCCTCGTTGCAGCAGTTTTCTGTGGTAGGCTAGAGGATGAAGAGGACTCAGTGGCCAAAATACCAGAAGACGACGATGGACTTAACTTTCTACCTCCTGATTTCGCACTGATTGGTGGACTAAATTCCGATCCACGTTCACTCAACGAAGCCCTACAAGGACCTAATGGAAAAGATTGGCAGACTGCACTTGAATATGAGAT
>Ga0193743_1000355_pt1 | contig 36100 bp, 31 predicted proteins | sample L2c2metaG_FD_143038 | JGI IMG/M metagenome (GOLD analysis project Ga0193743, IMG submission 143038) | Soil microbial communities from a riparian zone of the East river system, Colorado, United States - L2c2 | ecosystem: Environmental > Terrestrial > Soil > Riparian zone | place: USA: East River... | reverse complement strand
GGCCCGGCGCGGGCGGATGAAAACCTACTGGCGCAACCGGACGATCTTGCGGACGCCGAAACCACGATGGCAACCAATTTGCTGGGTCCCATCCGCCTTACCGCGGCGCTAACCCCCACGTATTGCGCCACCAAGGCCGCGATCCATTCCTACACACAGTCCCTGCGCTACCAGCTTCAGGCGACCACCGCGGAGGTATTCGAACTCATTCCTCCGCACGTCGCCACGGACCTGCTCAATAGCGCCTCCGATCCTCACGCGATGCCGCTGGATGAGTTCATTGCGGAAGTAATGGAGATCCTGAAGACGCAGCCCGGGCGACCGAGATCTGCGTCGAAAATGTGAAGCATCTCCGGTTCGCCGTCGAGAACGGCCAGTGTGGCGCCGTCTTTCAACGTCTCAACGGGGCAATGGCGGCCGCCTCACACTGAGATGGCTGCTAGACAATCGCTCGCCAGGCGCGCCCGTCCTGCTGAAGCAAATCGTCCGCCGCTTGCGGCCCAAAGCTGCCGGCGGCGTAGTTGGGAAGGTCTCCCGGTGCGTTCGCCGCCCAGTAGTCCAGCACGGGTTGGACGGCGCGCCAGCCCGCCTCAATATTGTCGGCTCGCTGGAACAAGGTGGCGTCACCGATCATCACATCGTAGATGAGCGTTTCGTAACCTGTTGCGGGAGCGGTGCCGAAATAATCCTGATATTTGAAATCCATTCGCACGTCTCCGAGTTTCATGGCCGGCCCGGGGATTTTAGCTCCAAACTCAATCGCAATTCCTTCATCCGGTTGAATCCGCAGCAGCAGCCAGTTCGGCAGCGGATTTTGCGCATGGGTATCGCGCAGGAGCGCGGCTGGCGTTTCCTTGAAGCGGATGGCAATATGCGTCCTGCGCTGGCTCAGTCTTTTTCCCGTACGTATATAAAACGGCACGCCCGACCAGCGCCAATTATCGATACTCAGCTTCATCGCCGCGTACGTTTCCATGTTCGATTCCGCCGCAACATCAGCCTCGTCGCGATAGCCAAGCACGGGCTGATCGGCAATCCTGCCCGCGCCGTATTGGCCGCGTACGGCGCTGCAGGGAACGTCTTGGACTGAGCAAATTCGAATCGCCTCAATCACCTTGGCTTTTTCCGAGCGCACGGCATCAGCGCTGAGAGAATTCGGCGCCTCCATGGCTGTCATCGCCATTAGTTGAAAGACGTGATTGGGAATCATGTCACGCAGTGCGCCGGTCTTCTCATAGAACTTTCCGCGCTTCTCCACTCCCACCGTCTCGGCGGCCGTAATCTGCACATGGTCAATCCGATCGCGGTTCCACAGCGGCTCAAATAGTCCGCTTGCGAAACGGAACATCATGATGTTCTGTACCGTTTCCTTACCCAGGAAGTGGTCGATGCGGTAAATCTGCGTTTCGTCCAGGACTGCCAAAATTTGCCGGTTCAGCGCTTTGGCTGAAGCCAGATCGTGACCGAACGGCTTCTCTACAACCACGCGTCTCCACTGGCCGTTTTCTTCGCCCGCGAGTCCGCTCTGCCCCAGATGCTCCACCACAGGGCCGAAGAAACGGTCGGCGATGGCCAGATAAAAAAGATAGTTGCCTCCGGTTTGGTGGTCGCTGTCCAGCGCGCTCAACTTCGACTTCAGATTCTCGTAACTGGCCGGATCGTTCAGATCCCCCCGCAGATAGTACATCCTGCTGCTCAGCCAGTTCCAAACGTCTTGATCGAATTGCGATGCGCCGCCGGTACCCTGCACGAACTGGCGGCTCATCGCTTCAAGCGATTTGCTCCAGGCGTCGCTGTCCTGGTCGGCCAAATCCACTCCCACGACGGCGAAACCCGCCGGCAGCAGTTTGGCACGGGCCAGGTTGTAAAGCGATGGCACAACCAGTCTTTTCGTCAAATCGCCGGCCGCTCCGAAGATTACCAGGCAGCATGGTCCGGCGGGCATTGCTCCGCTTGCTCTATCGTGTGGCATCGTCTATATTCTCGCTTGACCTTTCACCGGCTACTGGAGAAACGGGCGTTGCTGGTTCTTACATCCACTGAGGAGCGCCGGCTCTGACCTTCAACTCTCGTGAAAAATGAACCAGCGGCTCTCCTTGTGGATCGGGCACGCCGGAATTCTCCACCAGGTTCTCGTCCAGCCGCAAGACGCGGGCTTGCTGCAGCGGCCAGGGTGCGTGCTCAACGGGAGCGTAGGCGAGCCGTGTGCGGGAAGCCGCATATAAACGGAAACGAGCAGTCAAAAAATGGTCCAGTTCGCCTGGCTGCATCGCGTCGCCTGCTTCGATTGCGATGTCCGTATGGCCCTTTCCGAATAGCCGGCTCCTTTCACTTCGGTATTCCACCCGGTTCCCTTGTACCTGTACGTTCATCTTTGCCCAGCGGTAAGGCAGGTGGTACCACGCGCGCGCGGCCATTACGGCGATCAAGCGGTCTGCTTCCAGCGTGAAGAACCAAACCCCGGGTTCGCCATCGGGACCGCGAACGTAAGTCCGCACGTTAGTTTCCGGGAATTGCGAGAGCCACGGTACCGCTGGTAGTTTCGGCGGCGCCACGTCCGCGAGTTCAAAGGGAACCAAGCCTACCCATGCGGACCCATCAAAAATATCGAGCTTCAGGCCACCGGGCAGCAAGGGGCGAATCACCCTGGGGTCATAGCGCCAATGCAGAAAGGTAAGCGCGCGCCAGATTTGGCGCATCACCGGCCGCTCAAGCGCGGTGGCTTCGGCGGCAGGCATGCCGCTAGACCACGTAGGGCTTGCGATACTCCCGCGTAATCAGTTTGTTCGCCTCGGGATCGTTTGCGAATTTCGGTCCAGCTTCCAGTGTTAACTCACGTCCCACGCGGTAGCTGATGTTCGCCAGGTGGCACAGGGAAGCACTCTGGTATGCGTTGTCCAGGCCGTCATGCAGTTCTTTGGAGTTTCTAGACCGGCAAGCGGCTAGGAAATTTTGCATGTGCAGAGCGGTGGCGTCGTGTCCTTTTTCGGGCCGTTCATCCATGACCAGTTCGTTACTTTCTCCCTTGAACGCCTGGAAGCCGGCGTCACTCATGGCCGCCCATCCCTCGGTGCCGTAGAAGAGATTGCCCACGAGAATATTTAGCGGTGCTCCAGCTTTTGGAGCCGTGGCGACAGGGGCGGTAGATGTGGGAGGCGCTACGGCTCCCTCTGCTGGCGCCCCTCCACGCCGAGCGACGGGAACGCCTTCTCCTCCTGTTAGCAAACCGCGCACTTCAAACACAATCTCGCGGCCGCCATAGTCGTAGCTGGCGAGCAGCGTGTTCGGCGTTTCCTGATCGTCCTTATAGGCGTACTTACCGCCTCTCGCAATTGCGGTCTTGGGCCACTGTGGATCGCCCAGTCCCCAGCGGGCAATGCCTATCTCGTGCACGCCCTGGTTGCCGATATCCCCATTGCCGGTCTCCCAAAACCAGTGCCAATTGTATTTGAAGCGAAGCGGATTGAACGCCCGTAGCGGAGCCGGTCCGAGGAACATGTCCCAATTCACGCCTGGCGGCGTAGGGCCATCCGCGGCGTGCCCGATCGAGGCGCGCCGCTTGAAGCAGAGCCCCTTGGCAAGATAGACGTCGCCGATCAGCCCGCCCTGCAATGCCTGGATGGCTTTCATTTTGAAGGGCGTGCTGCGGTGCTGCGAGCCCACCTGCATCATTCGCTTGGTCTCGCCCGCTACCTGGATCATCCGCTGTCCTTCGTAGATGTTGTAGCAAGCGGGCTTCTCACCGTATACGTCTTTGCCTGCTTTCATGGCCCAGATCGCCGCCAGCGCGTGCCAGTGGTTGGGCGTGGCGATGGAAACCGCCTCGATGCCGGGATCCGCGTAAGCCTCGCGCATGTCGCCGAATTCTTTCGCCTTGGCGCCGGTGTTTTTCTGAAGCGTGGTTTGCGCTCGTTCAAGCGCCGCCTGGTCTACATCGCAAAGCCCTACCACGCGTGCTTCGGACATCTTGGAATAAATGTTCAGGTGATTTGATCCCCGTCCACCTAGCCCGATGATGGCCACATTGATCCTGTCATTCGCTCCCCAAACGCGCGTAGCGGCGGCGGCCGTTACCGCGCCGAGGAAGAATCTGCGAGATGTTTTATCAGTCATGGATGTAGGAGGTCCTCTCGATCTCCCGGCGATCATATCAAGACGCTCCCGCAAGGTCCTATTGCTTTCCCATAGAGCATGTGGCAAAATCCATATTGGTTAGCAATAGGGGCGGCCTTAATGGGCGATAAAGCGGATGTTTGGCAAGGGACGCTTGCTTTGATGGTGCTGAAAACCATTGAGGCTCTGGGGCCGCTGCATGGATACGGCATTGCTCGCCGGATTGAGCAGACCAGCGGGAATCTGCTGTCTTTGAACTACGGAACGTTGTACCCGGCGCTGTTGAAGTTGGAGCAGGAAGGATGCATCTCCTCCGAATGGGGCGTGTCGGAGAACAACCGCAAGGCCAAGTTCTACAAGCTTACGCGCGCCGGGCGGAAACAACTCGAGCAGGAGACGCGAAATTGGGAGCAGGCGACCGCGATTCTGGCGCGCTTCCTAGCTGCTGGGGATCCGGCATGAAGAGGCTACGGGCATGGCTGTGGAGATTGGGAGGCGTCTTGCCAAATGAGCGGCGAGAGCGCGACCGTGCGGCCGAGATTGACGCTCATGTACAGATGCACATGGACGATAATCAACGGTCCGGTATGACTCCCGATCAGGCGCGGCGCGAAGCGATTCTGAAATTAGGTGGCATTGAATCCGCCAAACAGGCTTACCGTGACCGGAGCACCATCCCGCTCCTCGAAAACCTGTGGCAGGATCTTCGTTTTGCAGTCCGCCAATTGCGGAAAAATCTTGGATTCACCTGCACCGCTGTCTTTATGCTGGCTGTCGGCATATGCGCCAGTGTTTCCATCTTCGCCTTTGTGGATGCGGCGCTCATCAAGCCCTTGCCGTACCAGAATGCAGATCGTCTGGTAGCCGTGTTTGAGTCTGTCCCGCTATTTCCGCAGAGCAACCTTTCCTATCTCGATTACCTCGACTGGAAAAAACTCAATACGGTCTTTCGCTCGCTGGAGGTGTATCAGAGGACTGGTTTCATACTGAATACTCCGAGTGGCGCGCAACCGTCACGTGGCGCGCGCGTGAGTGATGGGTTCTTTCGCACACTCGGAGTGACTTCGGTGCTGGGCCGCGATTTTCATGCCGGCGACGATTTGCTCGCCGCGCCCCGTACGGTCCTGCTGAGCTATGCTGCGTGGCAGAAACGGTATGGCGGGAAGCCGGATGTGTTGGGACAGGCGGTGATGCTGGATGGCGCTCCGAACGTCATCATCGGCGTGCTGCCGCCGCAGTTTCATTTCGCTCCCGCCGAACCCGCCGAGTTCTGGGCCACCATTCACGCGTCCAGCGAATGCGACCTGCGGCGCAGCTGCCACAATCTGTACGGTGTAGCGCAACTCAAAGACAATGTCTCCGGGCAGACCGCGTTGGCTAACTTGAAGTCAATTGCGAAGCAACTGGAAAGGCAGTATCCCGGGTCCAATCGCGATCAGGGCGCGGCCGTAGCGCCTCTGACTGAAGTAATTGTTGGCGATATCCGCCCAATACTGTTGGTGCTGTTAAGCGGCGCCGGACTGCTATTGCTGATCGCCAGCGTGAATGTCGCCAGTCTGTTGCTGGTCCGATCCGAGAGCCGGAAGCGCGAGATTGCGATACGAGGCGCGCTGGGCGCCTCATCCGCGCGATTGATGGGCCAATTTATAGCGGAGGGGCTGGTGCTTGTCGCAACCGGTAGTTTGATCGGTCTGACGGCTGCGTATGGGGCCATGCAACTCCTGACCAACCTCATTTCCACCGACATGCTGGCTCGCATGCCATATCTGCAGGGTCTCAGCTTGAATGTCCGCGTGTTGGCGTTTGCGGGCGTAATCGCACTGCTCGCGGCGGTGCTGTTCTCCCTCACTCCCGCGCTGCATCTCGGGGCTCGCATGGCGATGCGGCAGGGCTTGACCGAGGGCAGCCGCGGCTCAGCGGGAAATACGTGGCGCCGCCTTGGGTCAAAACTCGTAGTCCTCGAACTGGCCACCGCCGTGGTGCTGCTTGGCGGCGCGGGACTTCTCGGCAAGAGTCTATACCTCTTGTTGCACGTCGATACCGGGATGCAGGCCGGTCATCTGGTTACGCTGTGGGTCGTGGCGCCGCAATCCAGCTATGCCAAAAAAGAACAGGCCATTGCGCTGGAGCGCCAAGTGGTGAATCGGATCGCGAGTCTGCCAGGAGTGCAGTCCGTCGCCGTCTCCAGCGAATTTCCAATCACCAGCTGGGGCAACACAACCTGGTTCCGCGTGTTGGGCCGGCCTTGGCACGGAGAGCACAACGAAGCGCCCGAGAGGGATATCAGCCCTGGATACTTCACAACTCTTGGCGCGAAGTTATGGCGGGGTCGTTATTTCACGGAAGCGGAGGATGGTTCAAAGCCGCGCGTGGTGATTATCAACCAGACCATGGCAAGGCAGTTCTTTCCGGGTGAGGACCCGATCGGCAAGCACATTTCGGGGCTCTCCGTTCCACCAGTACCCGTAGAAATCGTCGGAATCGTGGAAGACATCAAGGAAGGTCAATTGGACACGGCGAACCGGCCAGTTCTCTACTATCCCTTTAACCAGGAGCCAGGGAGCGAATTCATCGTGGTGGTCCGGACATCACAAGCCGGGCAGGCGGTGCTGCCCGTACTGACTGCGGCCATCCATCAAATTGATCCCGGCATCGTGATGCCTCTAGGCGAGACCATGAGCGACAGGATCAACAACTCGCAGGCCGCCTACCTGCACCGGTCCTCAGCCTGGCTGGTGGGAGGCTTCGCCGCATTGGCGCTGCTTCTCGGCGTGGTCGGACTCTACGGAGTAGTTGCTTATTCCGTCAGTCAGAGAACCCGCGAGATCGGAGTCCGCATGGCGCTCGGAGCTCAGACCGGTTCGGTCTACCGACTCGTTCTAACAGAGGCGGGACGGCTGACCGCGCTTGGCATCGTCATCGGCACTGTGTGCTCCGTGGTTGCGGCGACTCTAATGCGCGGACTGCTGTTCGGCGTCCGAACCTGGGACGTGCCGACGTTGGGTGCAGTTGCCGCCGTGCTCGGCGTTTCGGCCCTCCTGGCCAGTTACCTTCCCGCCCGCCGCGCGGCGTCTGTTAACCCGGTGGAGGCTTTGCGGAGCGAATAGAAAGGCGCATTTGAGACAATAAAGATCGTCTGTCTCGATGCAAAAACGCGAATTTCAAACCGAAGTAAATCAACTGTTGCAGTTGATTATCCACTCTCTCTATTCTCATCCGGAAATTTTTCTCCGCGAGCTCGTGTCGAATGCCTCCGACGCGCTCGACAAGCTCAAGTATCTGACGCTTACCGAAGAACCCTATAAATCTATTGCTTTCGAGCCTCGCATTGACCTGGAACTGGACGAGGAGCAACATACCCTCACCATCAGCGACACAGGAATCGGGATGAACGAGGAGGACTTGGTTTCTCACCTGGGCACCATTGCCCGCTCCGGAACCAAGAATTTTCTGTCGCATTTGTCGGGAGACGCCAAGCGCGATTCCAACTTGATCGGTCAGTTCGGCGTCGGATTCTACAGCGCTTTCATGGTGGCCGATCGCGTCCAGGTGATCTCCCGCAAGGCAGGTGAGGAAGCCGCGTGGTGCTGGGTGAGCGACGGCAAGAGTGGTTTCGAAATCGAGTCCACCGAACGCGCTCAGCAGGGCACCACCGTGACTCTCTACCTCAGTACCGAGGGCAAAGAGTATTCCAATAGTTGGAAGCTGCGCGAGATCATCAAAAAGTATTCCAATCACATTGCCTTCCCGATTTATCTCACCGCCGACAAGAGCGAATGGGACGAGACAGAGAAAAAATCCGTCAAAAAGCGCGCCACGGAACAGATCAATTCCGCCAGTGCTCTTTGGAAGCGTCCCAAGAGTGAGCTGAAGGACGAAGACTACAAAGAGCTCTATAAAACCGTTTCCGGTGACTGGGAAGATCCCATGTTCTGGTTCCATACGAAGGCCGAAGGAACCATGGAGTACACCACGCTCTTCTTCATCCCGTCGAAGGCGCCGGCGGACCTCTATCAGGCCGCGTACAAGCCGGGCGTGAAGCTCTATGTTAAGCGGGTGTTTATCACCGACGATGCGAAAGAGCTTCTCCCCCCTTACCTGCGCTTCCTGCGCGGCATTATCGATAGCGAAGATTTGCCTCTGAACGTCAGCCGTGAAATTCTGCAGCAGAACCGCGTGCTGAGCGCCATCAAGACGGCCAGCGTAAAGAAAGTGCTGTCAGAGCTCAAGTCTATTGCCGGCAGCAGTCCAGAGCAATATCAGCAGTTCATCGTGGAGTACAACCGGCCGCTTAAAGAAGGCATCTATAGCGACTTCGCAAACCGCGACGCTCTGCTCGATCTGGTGCGCGTGAAATCGACCAAAGTGGAGGGCTGGACCAGCTTTGCCGAAGTGAAAACGCGGATGAAGCCGGACCAGAAGGGCATCTACTTCATTACCGGTGGTGGAGCCGAGAATCTGCGCAACTCTCCGCTTCTCGAGATCTACAAGAAGAAGGACATCGAAGTGCTTCTTCTTGATGACGACATCGATGAGTTCGTCTTTAGCGGTGTCGACAAGTACGACGACGTTGAGCTCAAAGCGGTAAATAGGAGTTCCGCGGGCGAGGACTTAAAGGACGCGGCGGATCAGGATAAGAGTGAAGACCTCAAGCCCCTGCTTGAGAAGCTGAAAAACGCGCTGGGCGATAGCGTTAAGGGGGTGAAGGCCTCCATGCGTCTGGCCGACAGCCCGTCGTGCATTGTTTCAGACGAAGACGAGCCTTCCATGAAGATGCAGCAGATGCTTCGCGCGATGGGCCAGAATCAGTTTCCCTCGCCTAAACCCACCCTGGAGATCAATCCGGACCACGATATTGTGAAAAAACTTCTGGACTCTACAGACGACGCCCTGATTCAAGACGCTGCCTGGTTGCTGCTCGAGCAGGCACTCCTGGTTGAAGGACTTCCGGTAGAGAATCCGGGCATTTTCGTGCAGAGGCTAAACCGGGTGTTGAGCCGGGCAGTTTAGCAATTCCTTCCAAGCGACGCCGCCCGTGTTCCATGCCGGGCGGCAGGTTCGCGGTCAGTCAGAATGGCGGGTACATGAAGGTCACCTCTTCCAAAGAACTATTCAAAAATAAACTGTTCAGTGTGGTGGATGAAGTCGCCCGCGATTCGAGCGGCTTCGAAATCCACCGCTCCATCGTTCGGCATCCCGGCTCGGCGGTGATGATGGCGGTGGATGAAAGAAACCGCATCCTGCTCGTCAAACAGTTTCGTCTGCCGGCCGAAAAAGAACTTTGGGAGCTTCCCGCCGGCCGGATTGATGCGGGTGAATCGCCCCTGCGCGCGGCGAAACGCGAACTGCGTGAAGAGACCGGCTATAAGGCAAAAAAATGGATAAAGCTGATCTCGTACTGGGCCAGCCCTGGCTACGTCGATGAGCAGATGAATGTGTTCCTGGCGCTGGACCTGACGGAAGGGGTCCAGGAGCCGATGGAAGATGAACGCATCGAAATGAAATGGTTTTCCGGGAAGAAAGTACGCGAGTGGATTCGCGAAGGCAAGATCCAGGACGGCAAGACCATAGTCGGCTTCTACATGTGGCTCGATTACAGGAAGCGCAAATAGCTATTCGCTGGTCAGCGGCCGTTCCATCAGCTGCTTTATGGCCATGCGCGGGTCTTTCCCTTCGTACAAAACTTCGTACATACGCTGAATGATGGGAAGATCCACGCCATGCTTCCTGCCCAGCCTATGCGCGGCGCGGCAAGTGGAAACCCCCTCCGCAACCATCGTGGTAGCGGCCAGGATTTGCGGCAACTGTTGCCCTTGTCCCAACCGTATGCCCACTGAACGGTTGCGCGATAGATTGCCGGTAGCGGTCAGTACCAAGTCGCCCAGACCAGCCAGCCCGCTCAGTGTGCCGGGGCTGGCATTCATGACCAGGGCCAACCGTGTGATTTCGGCTAAACCGCGTGTGACCAGCGCTGCCACGCTGTTGCTGCCTAGCCCAAGGCCGTGGCAAATTCCCGCGCCGATGGCGATAACGTTCTTTAACGCCGCGCCGATTTCTACGCCGGTCACATCACGGCTGGAGTAGAAGCGCAGCGCTGGTGTCGCGAACGCCTGCTGAACTTGGCCTGCCAGGGCGGCGTCGGCGGAAGCGATGACCACTGCGGCCGGTTCCCCCGCCGCGATTTCCGCCGCGAATGTGGGACCGGATAATACGGCGATTGGCGAGTGGCCGGAGCCTCCCAGGCTCTCCGCCACAACCTCCGACATCCGGTAGAGTGTTTCCTCTTCGATGCCCTTTGTAGCGCTGACTACAGGAGTTTTGTTTGAAATATACGGAGCCGCGAGGGCCAGCACCGATCGCAAATGCCTGGAGGGGACCACGCTGAGGATCACATCCGCACCGGCAAGCGAATCGGCCAGTTCATGCGACACTCTGATTCCATCGGGAAGGCGGAAGCCCGGCAGATAGATCCGGTTTTCGCGCATAGTAGCCATTTCTCTGGCCTTCGCGGGGTCGCGGGCCCAAAGCCGTATTTCTTCAAAACGCGGCGCAAGAGCGATGGCGAGCGCCGTTCCCCAGCTTCCCGCGCCCAGCACTGCCAGCCGTTTCAAGCCTGTTTTCCCTTGAAGGAAAAGACATGTTCCTTGCCGGCCCGCAGGCGCGCTATGTTCCCTTTATGCCGGTACACCACGAGCAAGGCGGCATAAATGGAAGCGGCCATCACGTCGCCCGACGCATGCTCAAAGAACCAAACCGTAAATGGGAAAACAAGCGCGCCGATAATCGAGCCCAGAGAAATATATCTGCTGACCGACACCACCAGGATGAAGACAATCGTGGTGGCAAGCAGGGCGAGCGGCGCCAGGAATAAGAAAGCGCCAACAAAAGTCGCCACCGCTTTTCCGCCTTTGAAACGCAGAAAAATCGGATAGCAATGGCCGAGCATTACCGCTGCTGCCGCCAAAGCTACAACCGCGGGATTGTCATTGGTGAGCCGCGCGGCCAGCCATACGGCTAGAAAGCCCTTCAAGATATCCAGCATGAGTACGGCCAAGCCGGCTTTCCGGCCGGCCGTGCGGTGTACATTCGTGGCTCCGATGTTTCCGCTGCCCATGCTTCTGATGTCCTTGCCGGAGGAAAGGCGCACGAACCAATAGCCAAAGGGCAGGCCGCCAATAAGATAGGCGCAAAGCGTAGAAACAACCAGAGTAAGCGAGGGCGAGAGTGAGGTCACGATAGTAAGGTCTGGATAGTGAATTTCACGTAGCGGCTAAGGCGGATTCGAAACGGTATTCCCGCAAGTTTCGATAGGTACTGGCGTTCGATCCTGGATCGCTGCGAAAAAGGCTGAAGCATCGGACTTGGAATGTGCCTAAATCGGCTGGCCGCAACTCCTCCACTTTCTCACGCAGGTGATCCAGCGGCACTGGATTCTTAATACGGGCCAAAGTGAGATGCGGCGCAAATGGTCGATCCTCTTTAGCAATTCCAATGGCTTCCAGCCGCGCTTCGGTCTCTTTCACAAGGTCGAGCAGCGCGGGGCAGCCTTGCACGCCGGCCCAGAGGACACGTGGAAAATTGTCGTCCGGAAACCAGCCTAAATCGTGAATATGCAATTCAAACGCATCGCGGGGAGGAATTGCCAAGAGTGCCGCATCAAGCTCGTCGACGCGGTTCTCAGGCCAACTCCCAATGAACTTGGTCGTGATGTGCAGATTATCCAGCGGACTCCATTTGATCAGCGCCTCCGGCCGCAGGGCGCTTAGCAAGCGCTCAAGCCGCAGCAGGATTTCCGGAGGCAAAAGAATGGCGGTAAAAAGTCGCATGGCTAGCGCAAGTCAATGTTCTAAGCTTACTTGGAGTGCCAGTCAATGACAAATTGATGCGGGATACCGAGCCAGTGGAACTATCGTTCTTCGAACGGCCGGCGATAGATTTAGCTGTAGACCTGCTCGGTTGCGTCCTGGTGCATGGCAACACTGCCGGAATGTTGGTTGAGACGGAGGCCTACCTGGGTCTGGACGATTTGGCCGCTCATGCATCGCGCGGAATCACGGAGCGCACGCGCGTTTTATTCGGGCCGCCCGGTCGCGCCTATGTCTACCTGATCTATGGCATGCATGAATGCCTGAACGTTGTGGCCGATCGCTACGGAGAACCCGGCTGCATACTCATCCGCGCTTTGGAGCCGCTGCGCGGGTTGTCTGAAATGCGGGAACGGCGGAAATGGCTTGGCCCTCCAGTGGGATTAGCCAACGGTCCAGGCAAACTGACCGAAGCTCTGGGTATCACGCGCAAGCTATACGGGCAGCGGCTCGATCGCGGTCCGCTCACTATCCGCAGGTGGCGCAAAAAACCGGTGTTTGAGGTGGCGGTCACCCCGCGCATTGGAATCAGAGAATGTGTCGATTGGCCGTTGCGCTTCACCTGGGCTGGCCATGCCTGCCTGAGCAAACGTCCGGGGACAGTTTCATCCGGGGAGCTAGCTGGGGTGCTCCCCGGATGAAACAGGTTTTAGCTTAGTAGCGGTAATGGTCCGGCTTGTAAGGGCCGTCCGGTGAAACGCCCAGGTATTCGGCCTGCTTCGGAGTCAATGTGGTGAGCTTAACGCCGATCTTCTCCAGATGCAGCCGCGCCACTTCTTCGTCCAGTTTCTTTGGCAGCGTGTAAACACCCACCTGGTAAGTATCCTTGTTCTTCCAAAGGTCGAGCTGAGCCAGGGTTTGGTTGGCAAAGCTGTTGCTCATGACGAAACTGGGGTGGCCGGTGGCGCAACCGAGATTCACCAAACGTCCTTCGGCCAGCATGAAGATGCTGTTGCCGCTGGGGAACGTGTACATGTCCACCTGCGGTTTGATATTGGTGCGGGTTACGCCGGTCGCGCCGTTAAGGCGGTCAATTTGAATCTCGTTGTCGAAGTGGCCGATATTGCAGACAATGGCCTGGTCCTTCATGTGCTGCATGTGCTCAAGCGTAATGATGTCCACATTGCCTGTGGTGGTGACGTAGATGTCGCCGCGTCCCAAGGTATCTTCAATCGTTGTGACTTCGAAGCCCTCCATGGCGGCTTGCAGCGCATTGATCGGATCGATTTCAGTGACGATCACGCGCGCGCCCATGCCGCGCAGGGAATGCGATGAACCCTTGCCCACATCGCCATAGCCGCAGACTACAGCTACTTTGCCCGCCACCATGACGTCGGTGGCGCGCTTGATGCCATCGGCCAGCGACTCACGGCAGCCGTACAAATTGTCGAACTTCGATTTGGTCACCGAATCGTTGACGTTGATGGCCGGAACCAGCAGCTTACCTTGTTCCTGCATCTTGTAGAGACGGTGGACGCCGGTCGTCGTTTCCTCGGAAACGCCGCGCCATTCCTTCGCCATTTTGTGCCAGCGCTGCGGATCTTCCGTGTAAACCTTCTTCAGAAGGTCTTTAATGACCTGTTCTTCCTGGTTTCCGGACGGAGTGTTGACCCAGTCGCTCCCATCTTCGAGTTCATAACCCTTATGGATGAGAAGCGTCACGTCGCCGCCATCGTCCACTACTAATTCAGGTCCCTTGCCGCCGGCATGGCTCAGCGCCTGATAGGTGCACCACCAATATTCCTCGAGCGACTCGCCCTTCCAGGCGAATACAGGTACGCCGACCGCGGCGATGGCGGCGGCGGCATGATCCTGGGTCGAAAAAATGTTGCAGCTCGCCCAACGCACAATCGCGCCCAGATCCACCAGCGTCTCAATCAGCACGGCGGTCTGTATCGTCATGTGCAGCGAACCAGTGACGCGGACGCCCGCCAGCGGCTTGCCGGTCGCATGCTTCCGGCGTATGGACATCAAACCGGGCATTTCGTGCTCGGCGACGGAAATCTCTTTGCGGCCCCATTCGGCCAGCGCCATATCGGCGACTTTGAATTCTGTGGCAGTTCGATTAAGAGTTGCGGAACTCATTGGGCTTCACCTCGAATCTCATTATATCTAAGAATCTTGATATGTTGATAATTGAATATGTCTCTGCTGCTTAGGTCCATGCGCTTGCTCGGAGACACGACTAGAGTGCGCCTCTTATTGCTTTTGGAGCGCGAGGAATTGTCGGTGGCCGAACTCCAGGAAATTCTGGCGAAAGGCCAAAGTCAAATATCGACCCACTTAGCCCAGCTGAAGCAAGCCGGGCTGCTCGAAGACAGACGCACGGGCAAACAAATCTTTTACCGGGTTAAGACCATTCGCGGCGCGGACGGTAAAGCGGTTTCTCATCTCATGACCGTATTGCGGCAAGCAGCGCTTGAAATTCCCGATGCCGAACAGGACAAGCATTCCTTGAAGCTGGTCGTCAGTAAGCGCCGCGATAAAATGCGCAGCTACTTTGATGCGCTCGCCGGTAAATTCGGCCGTGAGTATCTGCCTGGACGCTCCTGGGAAGGATTAGGCGAGGTGCTGCTCAGGCTCCTGCCGCCATTGGTGATCGCCGATTTGGGAGCCGGCGAGGGAACCTTTTCGCAATTGCTCGCCCTGCGTGCGAAACGCGTGATCGCCATCGACAATTCCCAAAAGATGGTGGAGTTCGGCGCCAACCTTGCGCGCACGCATCGCTTGCGCAATCTCGAATACAAGCTGGGGGATCTGGAGGCCGTTCCTTTGGCGGATGGCGAGGTGGAACTCGCCTTATTTAGCCAATCGCTTCACCACGCCCTGCATCCCGCGGTTGCCGTCGCCGAAGCTTTCCGCATTTTAAAGCCGGGCGGCCGCATTGCCATTCTCGATCTGGTGCGCCACCAATTTGAGGAGGCGCGCGAACTCTACGCCGACGTGTGGCTTGGTTTCACCGAACTCGAGTTGCGCGGCTTCTTAAAGAAGGCTGGCTTTCGCAATGTGCAAACGGCTGTAGTTCATCGCGAGCCCGAGCCGCCTCATTTTGAAACTGTCTCGGTACTCGGTGACAAGCCCGCGGAATAATTGGCGTGATTCAGTGCCGCGTAGACAAGCGCCACCACGCTGGCGAACATCATCAACACTTCGCTGTCGCCCAGGTTATATTCAAAAATCCCGCCTACCAGTATGCCGATGACAACGGCAATGGCTCCGTGCAAAACGAACAGCTCTTGGGAGCGCGCTCCGCGCAGCCGGGTAATTCCCTGGATGCAATCCCAAACGGTGAGTCCGATCAGCCACAGCAGGATCAAGAGTCCGGGAATGCCGCGTTCGGCCGCATACTGCAGATAAATGCTATGCAGATGGCCGTAATATCCAATCGGCAGCGGCCGTGGGATGTCGGCGGGCACATAGGAATTGAAGCTGCGGCCAATCTCCTCGGGCCCCAAGCCGAGCCACGGATGCGCCTTGATCATTTCGAGGCCCGTCCGGAAGGTGACGAAGCGATGTTGGTTCGAGTCCACATCGGCCTTCGGCTGAACCATCGAGAGCACACGCTGGCGAGTAGTCGGCGGCGCGAGAAAGAACGCCGCCAGCAGAATTACAGGCAAAGCGAGCATCATCTTCGGCCGCCAGAACCAAATCAAATACAGTGCGGCCGGAATCGTGGCGAGCCAAATACTCCGCGTGCCGCTAATGAGAATCGCCGCCGCAAGCAGCGCCACGCTCGCGTATGCCCATACAGGCATCCTGCGGTTTGAGAAGAAGTACTGGGCCAGGAGCAGAGAAAGAACGCTCAACTGGAGCGCGCCGAAGGTCATCCAATGGCTCTCGAATCCGGTGGTTCGCTGCCCTACATAGCTCTGGTAGGTGGCGTGCCGGAAGTGGAGCATGTACTGTACCAATGACCAGGCGCCGGATGCGCCTGCCGCTACCGTCCACGCCATCATCAGGTAGAAAACCTTGGAAAATTGCCGAACGAACACCCCGTAGATCAACGGGATGAAGAAGAACACGAAAAACTTGCGGATTTGGGCGCGCCCGCCCCACGGGTCCGGGGAAAGCACGTCGGCCAACGCTGTCCACAGAAAAAACACCGCCAGCGGTATCCAAATACGCGGAAACTGGAGCTTGCCCCGGAAGAGCAGTTGAAGAACGATGCCCAGACCCAGAAGAACCTGGCTCACTGCAATCGACACATGAATGAGAGCCGCGGCGGCGATAGCAACGGTCAGCAGAATTCGATCCTGCGTCTCCTGGCTGGCGAACATAACCCGACCAGTATGACAGAATGAAAGGCGAAACCACTGCTATGCATGTCTATTTACTACGACATGGAATTGCCGAAGAAGAGCGCCTGGACATTAGCGATAGCGAACGCGCGCTCACGCCCGACGGCCGCCGTAAGCTGCGTCAGGTTTTGAAAACAGTGGCTGAGGCAGGCGTAAAGCCTACCCTGATTCTGAGCAGCCCCTTTAAACGCGCCGTGCAGACTGCGCAGATTGCAAAGGACCTGCTTGGCTACGAAAGTCAGGTTTTGCAGACAAAGACGCTGACGCCGGGCTCCCATCCAGAGCAAGTCTGGGAAGAAATCAGGGTACATCGGAACGAACTGGGAGTTTTGCTGGTGGGCCACAATCCTCTGTTCGATAATCTGGCGGTCTACTTACTGGGGGCGCCGCACCTGTCGGTCGATTTTAAGAAAGGCGCCATCATGCGTATTGACGTTGAAGGATTCGGTGCGCATCCTAGAGGAGTTCTCTGCTGGTATCTCACGGCTAAATTGTCGGCGAGCCGCGAGTGAACCGCAAAAAGACACAATTCCGCCCATTCTGTCTTTTATCGCGCTAAGGCTGTAGCGCGTTTCATCTATGATGGAAATAGGTCTCTTTGATGGTTGGTGTCAACGTGCGTTCATTTATGCTTCGCACGCAGAATATTGTTGCCATGGCGCTGCTCCTGGCGGCCGCCGGAAGCCCGCAGCTTGTTCCGGGTCAAGCAGTTCCGGCCAAAGCTCCACCAGTTCAGGTGAGCCCCGGTCAGATCAGTAAGCCTTCACCGGGTGATGCGCAACCTGTCCAGTCGGCAACTCTGCCCGTTGATCCGGAAACGAAAGCCGGTGACCTGAACCAAGGCCCCGCACAGGTGCCCGTCGAGTTCCAATCGCACGGTTTGGAGTATGAGGCGCTGACGCGCGAGGGTATCACTGTGATGTTTGCTACTCTTCCGCCGCACATCAAAGATTTCAATGTAATACAAGTAACGGTAACAAATGGCTCTGAATTGTCTTGGACAATCAGGCCCAGCGATTTTTCCTTTGTGCGCCAAGACGGTACCCCTTTACAGTCGGTCTCTGCCGATGACGTGGTTGAGTCATTGCTTGAGAAGGCCAGCCGTACCGATGTCATTAAACTTCAATTGCTATATGAAGACAGTATCTATGCTCTGGCCAACTTCCGATCTACGAACGGCTACGAACAGCGCCGGGAGGCTGCGATGGCGCAGTTTGTGAATCGGAGTTTTAAGGCGGCTGCGGCGGCGTCTGCCATCACGCTTGTCGGTACGAAGCTGAAGCCCGGCGACAGCACCGATGGCGCGGTCTTTTTTGTCAATCGCACCAAAACCAAGAATTTGGGAGCCGGCCGCTTTGTAGCACGCACCTGCGGACAGGTGTTCGTGTTCCAGACCTACGGCGAATTAAAGGCCCGCTAGTGCCTGGCCATTTTATAGATCTTCACTCTCACACAAACGAGTCGGATGGTAGCCTGACGCCTGAGGAATTGGTCGCCTTGGCCAAGCAAACCGGGCTCGGCGCCCTGGCGATTACCGACCATGACACCTTCGACGGGTACCGGAAGGCGATTCCGTCTGCGCGTATCGCCGGTTTGGATCTGCTCCAGGGCATCGAGCTAAATACCCGCTTCTATCCTGACGGTGAAGTCAACGGGCATCTCCGTTCCGTTCATCTGCTTGCCTATTTTCTTTCCGGCGAGCCCTCGGGCGTATTCGAGGAATGGCTGGCCGAGCAGCGCGAAGAGCGGCGCTCGCGCAACCGGAAGCTGGCAAACTCTCTTAGAGCTCGCGGCGTGGAGATTACCTTTGAAGAAGTGGAAGCCCGTGGCAAGAGTTTGGCAGGGCGTCCCCACTTTGCGAGTATTTTGATGGAAAAAGGCTACGCCAAAGACTTTCGGGACGCCTTCACGCGCTATCTCGGGGAAGAAGCCCCCGGTTTTGTTCAACGCGAAAGTAAAACCACGGAAGAAACAATTCAGGTGGTTCGGCAGGGAGGCGGCATACCCGTGATTGCGCATCCCATCCGCATCGGTCTGCACGAGCATCAGGAGCGGGAAGCTCTGCAAGCCTGGAAAGCCGCGGGCCTGGTCGGCATGGAAGTCTATCATTCGGAGCACTCGGCAGAGAGGCAAGCCTATTACCGGCAACTTGCCGAAGAATTCCAACTGCTGCCGACCGGCGGCTCCGATTTTCACGGAACCATTAAACCCACCGTCGAGTTAGGCTCGGGAATATCCGGAAACGTCCGTGTGCCCCGCCAGGTTCTGGACCGTCTGCGCGCCTTCGTACAATGAGGCGTGTTCTAAGTAATGCTTGTGCCCCTCGCTCCAACATCGTAGCCGCGGCTCGGCAATTCGCGCAGGACGCGAAGTATGCCGGGAAGGGCGCATCGCTCATGGGCAACGGAGCCGGCGCGCGAAGAATCGTTCGCCGAGTCCTACGGCAAGCTCAAGAGCGGCGCGCAGGTCGAGGGCGAAGCGCAGCGAGTTAAGGCGAAGCCGAAGAACTAGCCATCCGTAAGGCCGTGCTGATGGCGACGTTTGCTGCGAGTTCTTCCCGAATGATGCGCCGCAGCGCGTCTTCCATTTTCGGCGCTTTGCCTTCGATGTAATCACGCAGTGCGGAGTTAATCAGAGTCTGATAACCCACCTTGCCTCCGGATGCATCTGCCATCGCTCCGAAATGGTCGAGCAGATCTTCATCAAGCCGGATGGTGATCTTCACTTTTCCCGGTTCGAGAGCGGGTTCGGGAACCACGCGTCCGCGTTTGCCTTTGCTGAAATTGTAAGAGTCTTTCATCGTTTGTCCTCGTATTTTTCGCGTTCCTGCGGTTCGGCGACACGCGCCGAGATGAGCCTGATCTTGTCTCCGTCCCAATCGCCGTCGCCGCTGATAGTGATCGCTCAGCCATCAACACGCCTTGCGCTTCCGTGGAGAACAGAACGCCATGCTTGCGAAAAGTTCGCCTTCGCCTTGTTTTGGTCCCACTCAATTGTACCTACAAATGTATGGCAACCTACCGATTCGCGCTCCAATAAAGATAAATAAATTCCATAAATACCGCATAGATACCGATCCCTCGGCAGCAGTTTTTCGACGATAACGGCGTGATGCTCGCGGGCGGCTTCGCGAACGTGTGGCTCGCGGGCCTGACTTACAAAATCGTGGCCCCGAACGGGGTCGAACAGCGGTCGCAGGATAACGTCTCCGCTGTGCCGCTGGCCGCTACAATGAGTCGTGTCCGAAGTCTTGCCTCCGCTGCGTTTCAACCTGGATTTCATGCCGTCGAGCGACCCCGCCAAGCCGGGACTGTATATTCGTGATCCGTATCACTATTCGGATGCAAGTTTACTGGTGCCGCCGCCGTTAGTGCAGGCGCTGGAGTGCTTCGATGGGCAGCAATCCACTTTGGATCTGCGCGCGGAACTCGTACGCATGACTGGCGAAATTGATGTGGGTGACTTAGAAAAGCACCTCTTCGATGCGCTCGATGAGGCCGGCTTTCTGGAAAATGACCGGTATCGGGAATTGAAAACGAAGCGGGAAGCCTCGTTTTTTCTGGAAACGACGCGTGAACCGGGATTTGCGGGTAGTGCGTATCCCGACAACCCAGGAATGCTGGCCGGCTTGCTAACGGCTCGCGTGGGCGCGCCGCGCGGCACTTCTTCGGTCGTCGGTATCGCTGCTCCGCATGCGAGCCCGGACGGAGGTTGGGGCACCTATCGCGCCGCCTATCAAAGCCTGCCCTCCGCGGAAGAGGCCAGGGACCGGACCTTTGTCGTGCTGGGCACCTCGCACTATGGCGCACCCGAACGTTTCGGTCTCACACGCAAGCGCTTCGCCACTCCTTTCGGCCTGGCGCAAACCAACGCACGGCTGATCGACGAGTTGGAACGTGGTGCGAAAGAGGCTATTCGTATGGAAGATTATTGCCACGCCGTGGAACATTCGATCGAGTTTCAGGTGATCTTCCTGCAGCATCTCTACGGGCCGGATGTGCGCATTCTTCCCATACTCTGCGGTCCCTTTGTCAAAAGCATCTATGAGGGCGGCTTGCCCGAACAAAGTGAACCCGTCGCGCGTTTTTTTGACTCGCTCGGAAACATCGGCGCCAGGGAAGGAAACCGGCTGTTCTGGGTTCTAGGCGTGGATATGGCGCACATGGGCCGCCGCTACAATGATCCGCTGCGTGCTACCGCCAACCTCGGTGAGATGGTGGCGATTGAGCAGCGGGACCGCGCGCGCATTGCGCGAATCGCCAGTGGTGACATCCGTGGCTACTGGTCGCTTGTACAAGATAGCCACGATGATCTGAAATGGTGCGGGTCCGCGCCCTTCTACACATTCATGAAAGTGATGCCGTTCCTGAGTGGCGAACTCCTCAACTATCATCAATGGCAGATCGATCCCCAAAGCGTGGTCAGCTTCGGAGCGATGCGCTTCGAGAAGTCCGCCTAGCCCGTTCCTGAAGAGTTGCGCCTTATTGCTGTTGACCGCCGACAGCCCAGTAACCAGGCCGCGTGCGAATAATCAGGCCCGGCCGGTTCACAGATACCTTGATGTTGTGAAATCCCGGTTCGTCGGCGTTGTTCGGCGAATAGCTCAATATATACTGGCTGTTCAGATCCTTGCCGATATCGGTGATAGCGTCTTCCATGGCACGCTCCGTCGCAAAGCCATACACGCGCCCGCCGGTGAAGGAAGTCAATGCCTCGGCCGGTGACTTGCGGAAAAGGTCGTGGATGGAATTCAGAATCGGAGGAACGGCATTCAGTAGATTGCCGGTCGATTGCTGCGCGTCGCTAGTCCCCGTGCGCGGCCCGGAGCCGCCTCCAATGGTCGGCGCCTGGCCTTCCGCGGGAATGGCCGGGGGACGCGGATAATCCGGCTTCTTCATGAAAGCCGTCAGCGATTTCGAGATGTCGACACAGTAGACGATCACATTGTCGAACTGTATCTTGCGAACCGTCTCCTGGAGTTTGGCTTGGCTACCTTTGTCGGTGTTGCGGCTGAGCAGAATGACGACATGTCTCCGCTTGCTTTGGACGTCATGACGCGCCAGCATGTGATCCGCCTCTAGCACTGCGTCGATGAGCGCTGCCGTGCTTGATCCTGCCCTGAGCTTTTCCGTTGCCGTTTGCACCTTATTCGGATCGCTTGTGAAGTCCTGCAGAACCTGCATGCGGTGGTCGAATGCAAGTACCGCGACATCGCCATTTTCGCCAGTCACCAGACCCTGCAGCAGGTTCCCGATTTTTTGCAGCTTTGCAAGCACTGGCTCCACATCCGAATTCGCCTGGATGGCGAGGACCACGGAAAGCGGTTGCTCCGTGAGTTCCGCCAGCACTTTTTGCGGCTTATCGTTGTCCACCAGGCCGAAATCACTGGCTTTCAATCCGTTGACGTAACCGTGGCCATCCGGATCCAATACGGTGGTGGGCACCAGGATTTGCTTGACGTTGACGCGTATCGTATTCTCATCGGCATCCGGATCGGGCGCCGGCGCCGGCTGATTCGTCTGAGCGGACTTTGCCGGTCCGGTTTGGGAACTCTTTGCTGGCGGTGATCCGAGTTGTCCGGGCTGTGGCGGTGGACCCGTGGGTATTTGACCCGGAACAATTTGATAACCCACGCCCACCGCCGCCGCGGCGAGCAACACGGCCAAAAAAGAGAAGTGCCTCATATGATTTGAGATGTTTGTTTAACCTGCTGAGTTTCCATTACCAGCTCCCAGTGTCTCGCATCACGGCACAATCTCCCAGCTTGAGTGCTGGGCGCAGCGCCGCGTCTAATGTTGAGTCCGGCCCTCTAGTAGGTCAATGGCGTGTGGAACTAATTGTTCAATTACTTGTAGTGAGAACACTGCCCCCTTTGGCGATCCTGGCAAATTCACAATCAGGCTTTGCTTGCGGCTGCCGGCCAAGGCGCGCGACAAAACCGAGAACTTTGTTTGCTCCAGCCCTCGCGTACGGATGATCGCGGCTAAGCCCGGAATTTCCCGGTCTAACACGCTCCGAGTAGCTTCGGGCGTGACATCGCGCGGCGCGATGCCTGTCCCGCCTGTCGTCAAGATCAAGCCGATACCGGCAGTGTCGGCCCACTTACGCAGGCGGTTTGCAATCGCTGCTTCTTCGTCCGGGACGGTCTCCTCCTCCGCGACATGCCAGCCTAGCTCCTGGCAGCGTGCACGCAAGGCGGGACCTGATGCATCTGGCCGCGCGCCACCGAATGCCGAATCGCTAATAGTAAGAATTGCCACACTAATCATGCTTTAGCCTTGCGCCGAAACGTGCCTGATTTGCCGCCCGTTTTTTCCACCAGGTAGATCTCTCGAATCTCAATCGCTTTATCGAGAGCCTTGGTCATGTCATAAATGGTTAACGCTGCCACCGCTGCGGCTGTCATTGCTTCCATCTCGACACCCGTCTGCGCAACGGTTGTGGCCGTTGCGGTAATCTCAATACCCTTCGCCCTGACCTTGAACTCCAAGCCGACATGGCTGAGCGGTATCTGATGACACAACGGAATCAGTTCCGAAGTCTTCTTTGCCGCTGAGATACCGGCAATGCGCGCCACCTGTAGCGGGTCGCCTTTTTTGTTGCCGGGGAGCGCTTTGATGACCGACGGCGTCGTCGCTACGTATGCTCTGGCAATAGCGGTCCGTTTGCTGGCCTCCTTGGCTGAAACGTCGACCATGGCCACGTCTCCAGCGGCATTGTAATGGGATAGTTGTTTCTTCATGATCTGATCTTTACGGCTTCAACATGACGCGGATGCTATCTCCCACGGCCCATGTCTCGCGATCATGATCGGCCACCAGGAAGACATTGGCCTTCGCCAACGCCGGAATGTCGCTGGAACCTTGCCAGGGAATATGCCGCAACTGCAGGCCATCGGCGCTGAGGCGCGCGGGGAGAAAACGCGTCAGGCCGAGTTTGTGGCGGAACGGCGCTTCGAAGCGCGCGCTGAGCAGCGGGAGAATGGGCTCCTCGGCGCCGGCCAGCAATTCCAGAGCGGCGCGCGCGAACAGTTGGTAAGTGATGAGCGTTGAGCCGGGGTTGCCGGGTAATCCGAAGACGGGCTTTCCGTTTCTGATGCCAAAAGCGGTCGGTTGGCCCGGCTGGACGCGCACGCGCTCGAATCGAAAATCCACACCCACCTCGCGCAGGGCCGGCTTGACCAAGTCGTACTTTCCTGCTGAAACGCCGCCGCTCACCAGCAGGCAATCGTGTTGCAGTCCGCGCTCCAACAAGGGTAATAATGCCTGCTTGGTATCGCGAGCCACAGGCAGAATTTCGGGAAGGCAGCCGGTCGCGCGCACCAAAGCGGCCAGCATATAGGAGTTTGAATTGCGGATCTGATGCGGCGCGGGCTGCTGCTCCAGCATGACGATTTCATCACCGGTTGCCAAAATCGCCACTGACGGCCGCGTGAGCACTTCTACCGCGATGTGTCCGGTCATAGCCAAAGTGGCAATGTGACTCGCGTCGAGGCGGGTGTGTTGCGGAATCAACGTGACGCCGTGCTGTGCTTCCGATCCACGCCGGTTAATGAACTGGCCGGCTTCTGCCCGCTGTTCGATCTTGACCTGATCGGCTCCCACGCGGACCACGTTCTCCACCATGACTACGGCATCGGCTCCGGCCGGAACCGGCGCGCCCGTCATGATCTCCCATGCTTCCAGGCTGGCGAGCGGTGCTTGGGCTTCGTCGCCTGCCCGCACTTCTCCGCGAATCCGCAGCGTGCCGGGAACGTCTTGCGACCTGACTGCAAACCCATCGCGCAAGGAACGCTCCAAGGCAGGATAATCGCGATCGGCCAGAACGGCTTCCGCCAGAATGCGCCCGTGCGCTTGCTCCAGCGGAATACTTTCCACCCGGCGTGCCTGGACCAATGGCCGGACTGTCTCAATAACGAGCTGCCGCGCTTCGGCAAATTCGAGAGGTTTCATCTTACTTTCCAGCCTACCTTCCATCGCCGCATAGTCGGAGCCAGCGTTTCGCCAGAGAGGCTGACGGCGACTGCCACACTAGTAATGTTTAGAGGTTGGTGACGTGTCAAGGGGAACCATTGCTTCCCGGGACTCGTATTCTAAAAGTACATGATGAGCGATTACGCCATCGAGACTTCCGGTCTTGAGAAAATATACCGGTCGCGGTTCCGGGGCCGTGAGATTAAGGCGGTCTCTAATCTCACGTTGCGCGTGCCAGCCGGCGTGAAGTACGGTCTCCTGGGTCCAAATGGAGCGGGAAAGACTACCTTTGTCAAAATGCTCCTCTCGGCTGTGCGTCCTACTGCAGGATCGGCCGTACTATTCGGCCAAGACGCCGTGCGGCCGGAATCTCGCCGCGCAGTTGGTTATTTGCCGGAAAATCACCGTTTTCCGACATATCTAACGGGCTATGGAATGTTAAATTTCTACGCGTCGCTCTCAGGTATGGATGCCACCGAGCGCAAGCGCCGCGTGCCGGAATTTTTGGATTTAGTCGGTTTGAACGGTTGGGGAGAGGTGCGCCTCAAGAAATTTTCCAAGGGCATGTTGCAGCGGCTAGGTTTGGCCCAGGCGCTGATCCACAAGCCAAAGCTGTTAATACTGGACGAGCCGACAGACGGCGTGGACCCGGTCGGACGCCGGGCTATCCGCGACATCCTGAATCAATTGACTGGTACCGGCGTGACGGTCTTCATCAACTCGCACCTGCTGAGCGAAGTGGAGACTTTCTGCGATTACGTTGCCATCATGCGAAAAGGTCAGTTGGCGCTGGAAGGAAAAATTAGCAATCTGCTGGCGGGCGGAGGCTATCGCGTCACCGCTTCCAGCGTGCCCGATCCGGCGCAGGCGCAGATTCGCCGCCTGGGTGCTACCTTCCTGCCGGCGGACCGAAACGCCGTGGCGGTGCAAGTGCCCACACGCGACGAAGCCAATGCAGTCATCGATATCATTCGCGCGGCGGGTGCTTTTATTGAGAGCGTCACCGTGTCCACGAACAGCTTGGAAGATTTGTTCATTCACGCCACGACATCGGAACAGGCCGCATGAGCGTAATTTGGGCGCTGATTGCCGATACGTTCCAGGAGGCGCGTGCGCGCTGGCTATTTTGGGGCCTCTTTGCGCTTTCCACTTTGCTGGTGTTGTTATTCCTGCTCATCGTGCAAGTGGACGTGACGGCCGGGGCTATTTCGTTCATGGGCGTTGACGCAACATCCAGGCGCGTTTACAACATTGAGAAATTTGTGATCGTCTCTTATTCCTGGGTGTCCATCGCACTGTATATCTGGGGCACCTTTCTTGCGGTGTTCGCATCGTCAGGGCTCATTCCCAGCGTGCTCGAGGCCGGGCGTATATCCTTGCTGCTCTCGAAGCCGGTTGGCCGCACCACGCTGCTCATGGGCAGATTTCTGGGCAACTTGCTGGTGGTTACGCTGAACCACATCTATTTGGTTTACAGTATTTGGCTGATTCTTGGGTGGAAGACACACATCTGGTCGCCGCGGTTTTTGCTGGCCATTCCCATCAGCGTCTTCATCTTCGCCGTGCTGCTATGTGTTGTTGTGTTGATAGGCGTTCTCTCGGAGAGCGCCGCTCTTTCCGTAATGGTGCCGATCGCAATCACGCTGCTCAGCGCCGTTCTGGCGCAGCGCCAATTCGTCATACGGCTTTTCGATTCCGAGTGGTCGCGCCAGTTGTGGACAGCCTTCTACTGGATTATTCCGAAAGTCTACGATCTAGGCAACGCGATGCGGCAGATTATTCTCTTTGATAGGCAGGCCGATCTATGGACGCCCGTCTGGACTTCCGCATTGTTCGGGGCCGCCGTGCTTACGGGCGCAGTCTACCTATTCCGGAAGAGAGATTTTTAGTGCGCAACGTTTTCATCGTTCTCGTTTTAGCCGGCTTCCTCTCAGGTTGCGGGAAGCCACCGCTGACCGGCGTGTCTGTCGACCGTGAGTTGCTGCCCTACATTCCGCAAAATGCCCAGGCGCTGCTTTCCATTCAGCTGGAAAAACTCAAGGCCAGCGATCTTTATAAGCGGCACTTAAAGGATCTCGACATCCCGGAGTTGAACGCGCTGTCGGAGCGCACCGGCCTGGATCCGAGGCGTGACCTGACCTCGCTGCTGGCGATTTGGGATGGCAAGCAAGCAACGTTCTTGGCGGAAGGCGCCTTTGCCCCAGAGCAGTTACAGCAAAGAATAGCGGGTCTTGGCGCCAAGAACACTAAATATAAGACCTACACTCTCATCGGTGGAACAGGAAATTCCGTGGCGTTCGTGGATCGCAATCTGGCGCTAAGCGGCCCCGCGGACGTTTTGCGTGCCGCTCTCGATCGGAAGGCTGACGGCGATGGCGGCCTTCCTCAGGCATTGGAGCAAAGGTTGAAGGGCGTCGCTAAGGATGCGCAGATCTGGGAGGTGAGCCGCGGCGGGTTGCCTTTAGCCATTTTCCCCATGCGTTCCGACGTTCAATCCACACTTTCGAATTTTGCCGGCGCCATTAGCGAAACCACCCTCGGCCTGCGCTGCGACAGTGGCGTTCACCTGCAAATCGACGTGCAGTGTGTCTCGAAAGAGGGGGCCCAACGGGTGCATGATGCCCTGCGCGGCTTGGTTGGTTTGGCGCGACTCACCACCAATGCCAGTGATATGGACTTGCTGCGGCTTTGGGATGCGGTGCATGTCGACGAGGATCAGGAAATGGTCCATGTGCGCGCCGATCTTTCGAGCGGCCTGACCGAAAAGCTTTTTACGTACCTTCCCAAGGTGAAAAGCCGCGCGCAACAGATGGTAAAGCCGTTCTAGCCGCCTCACCATTGCCGGGTAGCCTTACCTGCTACTCTATTTCAAATTCCATGCGAGCCTTCCTGATCGCTCTCCTGACCGCCGTCAGCGCCTTTGGGGCTTCCGGCAAAACCGAGATTCTCTGGGATACCTACGGCATCCCGCACATCTACGCCGCCGACCGGGAGTCGATGTTTTATGCACACGGCTGGGCGCAGATGAAAAATCAAGCGGACCTGTTGCTTCTGCTGTACGGCGAATCGCGCGGCCGGGGCGCTGAATATTGGGGACCGTCACATGCCGGACTCGACCGCTGGCTGCTAACCAACGGCATGCCCCAGCGCGCCCAAGTCTGGTATCAGGCGCAAGACCCAGCTTTTCGCAAATATATGGATGCCTTCACGCGCGGCATCAACGATTTCGCCAAAGCGCATCCCGAAAGCATCAGTCCGCAATATCGTTGTGTCCTCCCGGTTTCGGGCCTAGATGTGGTGGGGCATTCGTTGCGCGTCGTTCACTACATGTACATGGGCTCTCAGCAAGCGCTCAGGCGTGAGGTGGAGCGTTATCTCGACAAAACCGCCGAGACCGCGGAAGATCTGGAGATGCGGCCCGGCTCGAATACCTGGACCGTCGGGCCCTCGCGCTCGGCCAGCGGAAAAGCCATGCTGCTTATCAATCCGCATTTGGCGTGGGGTGAGACCTTTTACCGCTATATGGAAGTACATGTCAGCGCGCCTGACTATGACCTGTACGGCGCGCCGCAGATTGGATTTCCGGTGGCGGTGGTTGGCTTTAACCGGCAAGCCGGTTGGGGCCGGACCGTGAATACAATTGACACCGTCGATTTTTACAAGCTGACGGTGCGCGGCGGCCAATACTTGTTCGACGGCAAACTGCGCGACTTTGAGCATGAGACTAAGGTCCTGAAAATCAAACAGTCCGACGGCAGCTTACGGGAAGAAAAACTCGAAGTGCGCCGTGCCGTGCAAGGTCCTGTCGTCTATGACCAAAATGGCTTGACGCTGGCGATGCGCGTGGCCGGGCTGGACCGGCCCAAAATGCTGGAACAGTGGTTCCGCATGGGAGAAGCCCGGAATCTGGACCAATTCAAAGCCGCCTTGCGCATGATGTCCGTGCCGATGTGGAACGCCGACTACGCTGATAGCGGCGGTCACATCATGCTTGTCTTCGACGGCCTGGTGCCCAAGCGCGCGACCGGCAACTGGAGCTATTGGTCGAAAATCGTCCCGGGCGATACATCTAAGACGCTTTGGACCAGCTATCACTCGTTCGACGACTTACCCAAGTCGATCGATCCGCCGAGCGGTTTCAATCAAAACACCAACGAGCCGCCATGGACCATGACGTTGCCGGAACTGGAGGATTCCAAATATCCCGCTTACATGTCGCCTCCGGTCAGCACTCCGCCCACGTTCCGCACACTCCGTTCGTTGCGGCTGTTGACGGAAAGCAAGTTCATCTCCTTCGAACAATTCGTGGCGAATAAGCATTCCACTCGCATGGCGCTGGCCGATGCCGTTCTGCCCGACCTGCTCAAGGCGGCGGAGGCGTCACCCGATGCGAATGTGCTCGCCGCCGCAGCGCTGCTGAAAAAATGGGACCACAACGCGAATGCCGACAGCCGCGGAGCAGTGCTGTTTCAAGTGTTTGCCGATCGCTATTTCGGCCTTACTGCTCCCATCGATCCGAAGCTGCGCGTGAAGTGGGATCCGGCGCACCCGTTGGAGTCGTCCTACGGGTTGGCGGACGCGGGTGGCGCTCTGCCTGCGTTGGCGGCAGCGGCGGAAGATTGCAAAAAACAGTTTGGAGCTTTGGACGTGGCGTGGGGCGACGTGTACCGTTTCTCGAGCGGCAGTGCCGATGTGCCCGGCAATGGCGCAGGAGGGCGCGTGGGCGTTTTCCGCACGATTCAATTCGGCAAGCAGGAAGGCGGACGCCATCACGCAGTGCATGGCGAAACGTTCTTGTGCGCCATTGAATTCGGTAAGCCGCAACGCGCCGAGTGTGCGCTCTCCTATGGCAATGCAAGCCAGCATGGATCGCCGCATCTGGAAGATCAGTTACCGCTTATGGTTGCCAAGAAATTGCACCCGGTTTGGCGAGATCCCTCGGATGTGAAAGCGCACCTGGAGCTACAGGAGAAATTCTAACGGGGCACTGCCGCGTGGCGGATGGCAAACTCTTCCTCAGGGGAACGGATGAGACGTTTGCGCGCGTAGAACGCGAAATACAGCAGGCCGCATGCGAACCAAACCAGCGCGCCCCATGCGCCCGGCCGGTAATCAGGATTTAGAAACAGCGCGAGTAGGGTTATGGTGGAGATCACTATCGCGGCTACTGCTCCGGCGATGCCCAACGGACTTACAAAAGGCCGTGCAATCGAGGCGTGACGCACGCGCAACAGCAGAAATGAAAGCATCTGAAATACGTAGGCGATCACCGCGCCGAAGACAGCCATATTGAGCAGAACGCCGGCCACAGCGCTGTCATGCGGCAGATATTGAACGGCAAGGGCGGTGGCAAACCCCAGAACGGCGCCGGTGATTAAAGCACGATGAGGCGTTTTGCGGGTGGAATGCGTGGCGCAAAGCCAGTACGGAAAATATCCAGCCCGCGCGAGCGAGTAAATCTGGCGGCCATAGGCGTAAATAATAGCGTGAAAGCTGGCGACCAAACCAGTGCAGGCCACCAGCGCGAGTAGCTTCGCTTCGATACCATCGCCGAAAATTGTCCGAAACCCGAGCGATAACGGTTCATTCGATTTCCCTATCCCGGCCGCGCCCGGAGCGATGCCCGTATTCAGAGTAATCACGGCAAAGGCAAAAACAATCAGGGTGAAGAGCGCCGATAAAATGCCTTTTGGCATGCTTCGTGCCGGATCGTTACTTTCTTCCGCGGCTAGCGGCAGTTGCTCGATACCTAAATAGACCCAGAGCGCAAAAGGCAAGGAGGCGAAGACTCCTGGCCAACCCTTCGGAAGCCAGGGACCGCCCTCCAGCGCCCAGCGGTGCAGGTCGAAGTGAGGAATCGCCGCCACGCAGAACACCGCCAATACGGTCAACGCGCAGATCGAGACGGCAGCGGAGACACCAAACGAGACCGCAACGCCCAGAATGTTCAGAGACACGAACACGACGTAGCAAAGCAGCCACCAAAGCGGCGCGTAGGCGGGTGGGGTGTGGAAAATGTCGCCCAGGTATCCGCCGATGCCAACCACAATTACAGCCGGTGTAAAGATGTATTCGATGTTCTCGGCTAGGCCGGTAATGAATCCGCACCACGGTCCCAAGGCAGTGCGGGCGAAAGAGTAGGCCCCGCCCGCATGCGGCAGTGCGGGAGACATTTCGGCGATGCTAAAACACAGGCAAACATACAGGACGGTCATGATGCCCAGCGCCGTGAGCAAACCGCCGAAGCCGCCGGAAAGCAGACCGAAGTTCCAGCCAAAGAAATCGCCGGAGATAACGGCTCCGACCCCTAAGGCCCAAAGATGGAAAACGCCGGCATGTCGCTTCAGACCGCTCTGGGCCTTGAGTCCCGGTGGCGTTGGGCGGTAGGTTGCGGAACTCCAGTTTTTAGGAATAGTTCTTAGACTCGCACACCGAGCGGTGGCTGCTTCTTTGTACTCGAATTCTGTTATATCCAAATCCGGGTACTTACCAAGTGCCGGGCGACCTATTCGCCGCATAGGTACAGTTATAGGAGAACGCACAAATGACTTACGTACCTAATGCAAAACGTTACGACCAGGCGGCCTTCCGACGCTGCGGCCGTTCCGGACTTGTCCTGCCTCCGATCTCCCTAGGTCTATGGCAGAACTTCGGTGGTGATGATGTTTTCGAGACTGGCCGCGCGGTAGTACGCCGCGCCTTTGACCGCGGCGTAACACATTTCGATCTCGCCAACAATTACGGACCTCCCTACGGCTCCGCGGAGGAAAACTTCGGTGAGATTCTTCGAAAGGACTTTCGGGATCACCGTGATGAATTGGTTATTTCCTCCAAAGCGGGATGGGACATGTGGCCGGGTCCCTACGGTGTCGGTGGATCGCGAAAATACCTGATCGCTTCGCTCGACCAAAGCTTAAAGCGAATGGGCCTTGAGTACGTGGATATTTTTTACTCTCATCGCCCCACCACCGACGTGCCGTTGGAAGAGACGATGGGCGCGTTGGCGCATCTGGTCCGCCAAGGGAAAGCTCTGTATGTAGGCATTTCCTCCTATAGCGCCGAACGTACGCGCAGCGCCGCAAAGATCCTCCGTGAGGAGGGCGTCCCGCTTCTGATCCACCAGCCTTCCTATTCCATGCTGAATCGCTGGGTGGAAACAGATCTACTGGAAACTCTGGCGGACCTCGGCGCCGGTTGCATCGCCTTCTCGCCGCTTGCGCAGGGGATGCTGACGAATAAATATCTGAACGGCGTGCCGGCGAACTCGCGGGCCAAGCTAGACGTGAGTTTCAGCCCCAAGTTTCTCTCGGAAGAAAATCTCAGCCGTGTGCGCGCGCTGCATGACATTGCTGTGTCACGCGGCCAAAGCCTGGCACAGATGGCTATCGCTTGGGTGCTGCGCGACCCGCGTGTGACTTCGGCTCTGATCGGCGCCCGCAATGTGGCCCAACTCGACGATTCTCTCGACGCGCTCAAAAAGCTCGCGTTTTCGAGCGACGAGTTAAATCAAATCGACCGCCATGCCGCGGAGGGCGGTATCGACCTCTGGCGCGCGGTATCTTCACAATAGCGAGCGGCTTTTCTTTCATCTGCGGCCGCCATCCGTGGCCGCAGGTGCCACCGATTCCCCGCTAAAGCTAAAATAAGACTTGTACTTGCCCTGCTTGTATTTGCACTAGGAGGTGTAATGGCTGTTGCGCCGCGCCGGAAATCGTTTGTTGTCGATGTTGGGGGAGTGAAAGTTGGTGGTCTCCATCCCGTGGTCGTGCAATCCATGACCAATACGGACACCGCCGACTCGAGCGCCACCATCAACCAGGTCATGCAACTCGCGCGAGCGGGTTCGGAACTGGTGCGCGTGACGGTCAATACTGACGAGGCGGCCCGCGCCGTGCCGGTAATCGTCGATACCCTGCGTCAGTTCGGGGTCATGGTGCCTATCGTCGGTGACTTTCATTACAACGGCCATCTTCTACTCAAGAAGTATCCCGCCTGCGCGCGGGCGCTGGACAAGTACCGCATCAATCCGGGCAACGTCAATATCGGAAAAAAGCAGGACGATAATTTCCGCATCATGATCGAAGCCGCCATCGAATACGACCGTCCCGTGCGAATCGGCGTCAATTGGGGATCGCTCGATGCCTCGCTTCTGACCGAGATGATGGACGCGAATTCGCGCGCCGCCGAACCGCTCAGCGCGATGGATGTTACCAAGCGAGCCATTGTGGAGAGCGCCGTCCGCGCCGCCGCCAACGCCGAAAAATACGGTCTTGGCGCGGATAAAATCATCCTCAGCGCCAAAGTCAGCAACGTGCAGGATCTAATCGACGTGTACGAAATGCTTGCCGCCCGCTGCGAATACGCGCTGCACCTGGGCCTCACGGAGGCCGGTTTGGGAGCCAAGGGAATCGTAGCCACCACCGCTGCTTTATCTGTCTTGCTACAGCAGGGAATTGGCGATACCATCCGCGCCTCGCTGACGCCTCTGCCGAACGGCGATCGCACGGAAGAGGTGATTGTCTGCCAGCAGGTGCTCCAATCGCTCAATCTGCGCAGTTTCACTCCACAAGTGGCAGCCTGCCCGGGTTGCGGCCGCACTACCAGCACCTTCTTCCAGGACATGGCCGACCAGATTCAAACCTATCTGCGTGAGCAGATGCCGGTGTGGCGCGAAAAATATTCGGGCGTAGAAGAGATGAAGGTCGCCGTCATGGGTTGCGTCGTGAACGGGCCCGGCGAATCGAAGCACGCCAACATCGGCATCTCTTTGCCTGGTACGTTTGAGACTCCGGTAGCTCCGGTATACGTTGATGGCAAACTGTCCACCACATTGCGCGGTGATTCCATCGTGGCCGAATTTCGCGTCATTTTGGACGACTATGTCGCCCGTCGATACGGCCGCGAAGCCGATGTCGCGGATTCGTTAATAGAAACACTCGTATAGCGCGCAGCGCCTTATTTCTGCACGAGGCTTTGAATCTCGTCCAGTTCCTTACCAGCTTCGGACCATTTGCCCTGCGAGCTTAATTCCCGATAGCGCTGCAGGTGACCGCGAATTGTTTTCAGCATCTCTATCGCCTGCGCGGAAGGTTGTGCTGCCTGCGCTTGAGCGGCCGGCGGACCGGCAGCCGCCGACTGATCGGAAGCGGGACCAGCCGCAGGTTGAACTGCCAGCCCAAAACCGCCGACCTGCTGTATCAACAGCGCCAGTGCCTGCTCATACGTATCCGCATAGGCAAGCTTATTGCCCATGGCCAAAGCCACTTTCTTCAACTGTGGCATGCTGACTTGCGACGACTGAATATAAATTGGCTCTACATATAGAAAGCTGTTTGCAATCGGCAGCACCAACGTTTGTCCGCGCAGCACTTGTGAGCCCTGCTGACTCCACAGCGTCAGGTCTTTTGAGATGGTTTGATCCTGATTGATACGCGCGTCGATCTGCATTGGGCCGTAAATAATGTTCTGCTTGGAGAGCTGTTCGAACACCAGTTCGCCCAAATGCTCGCCGTCGCAGCGCGCATACATCACCCCGATCAGGTTGTCTTTACTCGCGGGCGTAAAGGTGGTTAGGAGAAGAAATTCGGGCGTGTTGCTGTGAGGCAGGGTAGCTACCACATAAGCGGGCGAAACCGAATTGGATCCCTCCCCCTGCTTGCCGCCCGTCTTGGCCAGATCCCACAAGTCGGCGCGGTTGTAGAAAGCCTCGGGATCGCGCATATGAAACGTTCGGTAAATCTCTGCCTGCGCGCCAAATAGCGTCTCGGGATAGCGCGCATGCGCGCGTAAGCCGGCGGGCATGGCCGAGGCGGGCTTCAGTAATGTGGGAAATAGTCGTCCATACGCCTGTATCAAGATGTCGTCTGGATCGAAGACGTAGAGGTTCGTCTCGCCGGTGTAGGCATCCACCGTCGCTTTAACCGAGTTGCGCAAGTAATTTGCTGAGATTCTGCCCAGGTCCAGTTCGCGCGAGTAGGGATGCGCGTCTGAAGACATGTACCCGTCCACTATCCAGACCAGCCGGCCGGAATCGCTCAGCACCAGGTAGGGATCGCTGTCCCAGGAAAGGAATCCGGCCAGCTTGCTCAGCCGTTCCGTAACCTGCCGGTGGATCATCATGCGGCTGCCGCCGGTTAGGTATTCCGTCAGCAGAATGTTGCCGTCGCCGTAGCTAACGGCCGCCGCCAAACGCATCATCAGAGAGGAAATGGGAAATCCGCCGGTGCCCGCGTAGCGCGTTCGCACCGTTTCGGACCCGGATGGGTAATTGAACTCCTGTTGCGCCGTATCCACAAACACCGGCTCATGCGCCACTTCGCTGTAGTAAATCTCGGGCTGGGTAAATTGCAGGCTTTTCGTGGTGACCACCGGAGGAGCGTCCTTGATAAACAGGAGGGGCAAGCCGTCCGATGTGATCCGGTTGGCTTCCGCCATTACGACTCCATAGCCGTGCGTGTAGATTAAATGCGGATTAATCCAGCGGTTGCGTGCCTCGCCCAATTGGCGGATATCCAACTCGCGCGGCGCGAGCAATACCTGCCGCAGTTCGCCGTCGACTGTATAACGGTCGATATCCGTGTCGACGTACACATAAGGCCGCAGCGGTTGAATCTGGGAAATCGTGTCGTGAAACGCCTGCCAATCCCAGAGCCGGACATTATCGAGCAGCGGTTTGTGTTTGCTGAAATCGATGGGGATGTCTGGCGTAGCTTCGAGCCTGGTCTCTTGTACGCGTTCGTTGAGCCCGAAGGCCGCGCGGGTGGCGTCGATATGGTATTGGATGTAGGGGCGCTCCAGTGCCAGTTCATTGGGGCGTACATACAACCCTGTAATCGCGGAGGGGATGATGAGCCGCGCCGGGATGAGCAGCAGCAAAACTAGCGCCCACCGTCCGCGCCGGGCGACTACAAGCGCCGCCGCCAACAAAGCCCCCACAATTAGGATCCACTGCAGCGGCAGTACGATATGATCGGCTACCCAGTCTACGCCTACCAGGTACTGTCCGTGATCTTCCAGCAGCAACCCGTAGCGGTCGAAATAAATCTTTCCAGCCACCCCTACCAGCAGGACTGCCCCGGCCATGCGGACGAACTGCGAATCGAACGCCTGCCGGATGGAAATGGGTGCGAACTCAAAGCCTGAACCTGTGGCATTCAGCGAAGGTATTTGCTTCCGCAGCATATCCGCATTCGCCGCCAGCCAGTAAAAAACCAGTGAGAGCGTCACGCCCACTAAAGCCGCGCGTAGCAGCATGTTGTAGAACGGCAGACCGAAAAGATAGAAAGCGAGCGGCTTTCCGAAAATAGGATCGATAAACTGGCCGGCTGCCGGCGTCAAACGCTCGCCACCGAAATAACGCACCACCGTCCAACTGTCGACGGTGGCATTGGCGACGCCAATCGCAAAGACTGCCAGGACCACTAGTCCCACGCGGTGAATGAATTTCCGATTGAGAAATCCGAACAGCGCATCCGGTCCATCCGGGGTATTGCGCATGCCCAGGCGAAAAGCGAGCCAAAATACAGAGAAAAACAGCAGCACGGCGACGAGAATAGGTCCGGTGCCGTAGAGCAGTAGGTTTATCCACGTATCCACCTGATGAACTTCTGTCCACCAGGCGTAATCAATAAAAGTACTGGCAATGTAGCGTGAGCTGAGGAGGATGACAACCAGAAGAATGGCAAGGAAAAGCAGGCCGCCGCCGCGCCTCTGGTGTTGCCCGGTAAATCGGTCTGCCATGTGGTTTGTTGGAACGCTTGATCCTGACAGCGAGTATAGCGACAACTATCTGGCGGGGAGAGGCTCGTCTTCCTTCAGAAGCTCCAATAAACCAATGGTCACTTCATTAAAG
>Ga0193743_1000354_pt1 | contig 36156 bp, 38 predicted proteins | sample L2c2metaG_FD_143038 | JGI IMG/M metagenome (GOLD analysis project Ga0193743, IMG submission 143038) | Soil microbial communities from a riparian zone of the East river system, Colorado, United States - L2c2 | ecosystem: Environmental > Terrestrial > Soil > Riparian zone | place: USA: East River... | reverse complement strand
TAATGAAGGCCTTGACTTGCTGTCGACGTTCGAGGTTTTTTTAAAATATATACATATCTATATCTATCTTGTTTTATGTAACTAGCAGCAATTGCAAGATATACAAGCAAAGTCAACAAATCCAATAACCGTTTAAATCGGCCAAAAATGTTGATCAAAATCAATAGGTATCTAAAGTTCGGTTGATAATGCATATGGCGTCCAATGTGCATCATCGCGCTCTGGGGAAATTGTGCGATGACCTTTTTGCTTGCGAACTGCCCAGCATGCAGCAGCTTTTCCAGAGAGCGGAATCTGATAAGCATCTATAAACCGCCAAGAGCGATTGATGAATATCCGAATGACCTCAACCGAACACGAGTCACGCCGCTTGCTTCGCGTCCCTCAGAGGTCTCCTTTTGAGTTTGACGATATCGGTACTTGACCCATCCCCAGTACTGAGGTTTTGTGTTAGCATAGAGAGGCCTATGTAATAGTCAGTGGTTGGCAAAAATCATCTTGTTTTTGCTGAGAAGACGACCCATGCAACAATTATTGTTCTCCCCAAGGGCAGACCAGGGAGCATTTTGCACGCATCTTGAGTAAAACTCGAGGTTTTCTATTGGGAAGATCAGCTCGATAAAAAAATCCACCAAACTTTGGGATTGTTTCCGCTCTTCAGAAAAGAAAGCGATTGCGTTATTTTTCAAGATTTTTTTTAAGGGTTCGGCCAATTTTAAGGCTACAGATTCCTTGAATGGTAATTTGAAAGAGAATGGCTCGATAAAATGCACTGACATCTGGCCTGGAGGCTCCTTAAAGGAGTTTCTATCGATTCCGATGGTTTTCGGAGGCATGGAAAACATGAGTTTTGTTTTAGTTGACTTTGCTTGTCCGCGACGCTCTTGTGCAGTACTCCACACGTTGTCACAACCTGAAAATCGGAGCTTCTAACTCACAAGTATGGCACAAGAAACATTCATCCTGTCAATGAAAAAAAATGCATGACGCTAGGGATAAATCAGAAACCCCGACGAAGAGAGATCCCGGGTTGTTTGACCGTGTTTTAAAAACTCTGTCGAAGATCAGTCAAAAAACTACCGAGCACTTGCAACTTGAACATTTCAAGCTTCAAATGTCGTCCTCCACCCGGTTAAGGATGTCCTCAACATCCAAGCTTCGAGCTCCATCCTTTCAAGACAGAGGATGACAGGGGAAACAGAAGGCCGCGTTCGATGGTATGCCCATACAGAAGACAGGCAGAATTAATAAGAAATTGGAAATTTAAAAACTGTAGGCGGAAGTGTGGGGTTATGTCGCCAGAAAGGCCACACACAACCTGCCCATTTATCCCCTGCCATTAGCATTTCCGAGTACATATTAAAATCACTCCTCAATGCTTTGGATACTGTTTGAGGATCACATACTCAGCGCCTTTCAATCTCCAGAGCAATGTAATGCAAAGCCCTCCCGTTTCGGCAGCGAGTGAGCCGCTGGCAAGGAAGGTCGGACCTTGAAACAATCTTGATCGTCGGCTATCAACTCCTCGTTGTAGGTTTCTCTAGGTTTCTACCCTACATAACCACTTTAGGTAAGTAGCACCCTTGGGGCGAAAGGGAAGCTATGGGAAGCTTCTGGATAGTTTTATCCTGACACTAGGCTGCAATAATCAAGGCCCAACGCCCAGAAGAACACAAGGTTAATATCTTTGACGCTTCCATTTCATTCTGTCACCAAGAGTTTGACATCAAGAATGTTCTTAAGATTCATCATGACCTTTCGTAAATTTCATACCTCTCCAGTATAAAAGGCGATTTAATGTTCGAGGATCATCCAAGAGTCCAAATCGTAGTCCTTAACCTCATTGCAAATGCAACTTAGTTTGATCACCGCTATCTTCACTGCATTGGCTATCTCAGCCAAGGCCAATCCAATCGAACTGCCTACTGCACGTGAGTCGCTGTAGTTGTTGACCTTATTCAAATCTCAATATTTATTCAACTTGGTTCCTTATCATCTTTCCATGCCATTTCGCAGTGGAGGCTCGGGCTGTACGTCGCTCACCATTGGCGTGACTTTGGCTACAAACATTGACATCTTAGTAATATGTAGGCCGATGCTATCACCAGCCTTCTCATATACCAGCACATAAACTTTGGAGGACAGTCTTTCCACTGGTCTAATCCCGACAAGACTGGTTGTGTAACGGTTCCGGGGCCATGGCAGGACGACCTCTCTAGCTTGATAATTGGCGGCAGTATGCACTGCCAAGGGTACAAGTAAGTTTCCATCTCGTTCACTTTCAAGAATTTCTGATCTCGTCTTCTTATCTTCAGGTCGCCGAGATGTGTGGGTGGCGTCGCGGCGGTCTACAAAAGTCAAGGCCAGCATGCTAGCAGTTACCCTGACCTGTCCCCGCACAACGATCAAATCTTCAGCTTCAAATGCAAACACCTTTGATGGCTTGCGGCATAACCCTCTCCATACTCCGCCTTCGCTACTCCTTGATTGTTTGTTTGTTTCGTGATCTTCTCTCTCGTCTTTCTCATCAGGTCGTCGACTTCGCCTGTTAAGCGCAACATTGTTAGCGCTCATGTGGTAGATTACACGACTCGACTATTGTCACAGGTCATGTGTCTGATTGCTTTTTTTAGTCTTTCATTACCTTTTTCAATTTGTTGCTATATCTTTCAGTCTTAAAGATGATAACTTTTACTACACTGAATTGGTCATCATGATTCATTTTCTATCCGTAATTTCGTCTTTACGACAACTGAATGTTGGTAGTTACTGAGTGAATTGCATAGTCTTAAATCGTTTCATATGAAGGATTGCAAAGAGAAATGATAAGGAGAAAGAAACGATGCACCAACAAAAGAATCAGGGTCCGGAAACAAGAGTTCAAAATAGGTATCATCGTTTCTTTTACAGCAACTTGCGGTACTTAGGGCGCGAACCAATTTTTTTCCAAATGCGGCAGATTTTGATGGATTTTGGTTCATCTTTAGTATTCGTGGAATAGCGGCATCAATTCTTACTCGTCTACGATGAAAATATAACCATTGGATTCGCGTTGAAAATTCGCATTGGACGGTATGAATCTGTAAAGAAAGAGTGAAATTTGAATGATTTATTGAGAGAAGGGCAGTTTTGAAGGTGTTCCACCGACTTTGCATACTTTCCATGCATACTGGGGCTATAAATATGAAGGCTTGTGCCTAATCAATATACACATATTATATACACTAGACTGGATCGAAAAATTGAGGCGGAGAGGCCATAATGCCATGGTTGGAAGTGCCTCTCCAGCCCAAAAATGGTGGATTGAACTATTCTCATACACTACCCTCCCATTAAATTTTATGACGTATAATCGGTCCACTACATACTAAATACTTCCTGGAAACACTTGGGACTCGTCGACTAGATTTGAATGAGTTGCAGAGCAAAGCCTTTCCCCAACACTGCCGGAAATATGACATTGATCTCTGCAATGCCACATCGACTTATCTTCATTATTTCAACCTAATTCAGTCCAAAATTTTAATAGGACTTCATATCTGCAATTTTGGTTGAGAGCGGATGAGGTTTGGTGAAACTATGAGCTAGGTATAATTCCACATCTTGACCACTTTCTCGGCCATGGCTCCTTGGACCTCCTTCCGCCAAAAAAGGGTACTATTCAATAGAGGCTTCCAACACAAGCCCATTGAGCATAAAATTGGGAGATTCGAGTAAGATTTGAATGTGAATTTTCATGAACATTGTGCTGCATCATTCAAACTAACACTTCCTCAATAAATCTTCCAAATTTCACTCTTTCTTTACATATTCATACCGTCCAATGCGCATTTTCAACGCGAATCCAATGGTTATATTTTCATCATAGACGAGTAAGAATTGATGCCGCTATTCCACGAATACTAAAGATGAACCAAAATCCATCAAAATCTGCCGCATTTGGAAAAAATTTGGTTCGCGCCCTAAGTACCGCAAGTTGCTGTAAAAAGTTTGTTATCAAATCAGCTGCTTACCAAAGTCACTGCTTGTTACGAATGTGCCCCGCCAGTCTTCTCACATGGTTGACGCCCATTTTTATTTTTTTTACAACAGTTTGCTTGTTACAGTCTGTCCTTATGTATACGCCTTGTACTGATATGACGCTCTGAAATATCGATGTATGTTTTGTTATTTAATTTGTGGATGAGAGACGTGTGCACTTAAGCATGAATACACAAAATCCAGCTTAGGCAAAGGGTAATGGAAAAGGCCATCCTTGGGCCATCCAAAAAATTCCAAGCTCATCGCGGCAATGTTCGCATTCGGAATGCAGGTGAAAGATTGTCTTTCTTAACTGAAACTTGAGCAACTCAGGGTGCGGCCCGTTTGTTTGAGGATAATTCGCATTTATCTCTACGAGTTCTCGTCATTTAGACACAACGTTATATACCGTTAGAATCTCCTCGAAAAATTGCGAGCAAAATGATGTGTAAAACAAGTAGCACGAACATGGTAGATGTCACAGAATAGACCCGGACTCCCACATCATCACACTTCTTCTGTCTCTGACCTCACCATGCCTCGTAAACTACATAGAGAGCGTCGGCGCAGTCTGATCTCATTATAATATTATGTACCCTTTTTCATTTAGAATTCACCTTCCCCCCCCCCTCCTTTCCTCTCCCTATCCCAAAAAATCCAACTTCCCTCTCGTCTGAACGACCCGAACCTCCACAGTCCCCCAAATCGCCGGCCTCGCACGACTTCCAACTATATTCCCCGCCCTCCGGCCAAACGGTGACTCCTGCCTCATATACATCATGTCAACGGCCTCCGTTGAAAAATAAAACTTCAATGTCCCAACATCCACTGCCTGTCCTTGCCTTAAAAAATATTTGAAAGTAGTGGAACTAGACGATCCGTAGCCGATTGTTAGAGATTTTTTGGGTTTGAGATGGGGTTCGGCTGTGGATTGGGGTGTGGATATGGAAGGCTCGTGTAGGGATGCTGTTTAGAAAAAAAATAAGAAGAAGAGAAAAAAGAAATGGAAAGCATTGACTTGGAAAGGAAAAAAAGAGGCCAATGGTTACTTACTGATGCTAAGATCACTGCTATCAAAATAAAAGATTGACACATAAAGCGGCACATCGGTCTTATTCGTCAACTTGATTCCATAAACTGCTTCTTTCAACACATCAACGAACACCACATTGCCGCCAAGCTCAGGCCCAGTCTCAATCATGTTCTTTCCCTCTGGGACCCACCTGTCAACCTTTATATTCGAAATCCGACCACCGATGAAGTGTTTCTCAATCGTCTCTGAACTTTCTTGAAGCTTGGTGAACTCGACACCAACTCGAGAGTTTCCGATCCGCCCGCTTCCCCGATGCAGATGCCAGTCGAAATTAGCTGCTGCGGAAAGCACGTTGTATAACGTGTCGGGTGGCGAAGGGGATATCGTGTCATGCATCCTGTTTAAACCCCATCGCGAGATAGATTGATCCAGGATGCGGAGTACGACCAACTGTTGTCCGTTAGGATTGTCCAACTCCAGATCAAGACCCAATTTAGCTGAACCATCATTAACAACCGCCAACTCCCTCATACCATGTTTCTTCATCTCATACTGCACCCCGCCAACAATATCATCCAACCTTCTGTCAGAAATATAAATTGGAAAAGGTTCTTTGACCCCAACTCGAACTTGAAGCACCATGGCATCTTTGGACATCGTCGCAGCCTGAGCAGGAGGGACATCCAAAAGTGTCTTGTAAAGGCTGATCTTTAAAGGTTTAACTCGCAGGCCAGTACCACTGCTGGTCTCTTTATGACTTGGGTGTACGACGAAAAGTGCGCCTTGGGTGATCCCATACACTTCACCTACGCTTATTTCATATCTACCCACATCAGTTTGATTGAGTTTGTGGAAAAACTGCTTCTTAGTCACTTGTGCGTTGAATAAAATACGACCCCGATTATATCCCTCACATTGAGGATTTTGACTATAGTTCGTTGAACATTATAATAATATAGCGAGTGTTTGTGTGGACTAACTTACGTTGGGAGCTTTGGAAGGTGGTCCATGAGTTCTGCATACGAGATCATATCCACCCTCATTTTTTTAAGCGTGTCTAGTAGCGCTTTGGTGAAACGTCCTGAGCCGTTGGCCTCGATTGCTTGTTCTTGTGAGCTACAAGCAGCAAGAAGGACGTGCGATCGCAGTCCAGCATGGAGAAACCTTTCCGGGATGGTAGTACCGCGGCTATTACTAGCTAATATTCCCTCGTCCAGCCCTGATGGAAATGGAAAGGGGATCGGGACTCCGCGTATCTTTTCTTGCGCATTGTCGGAACGTGTACCTGATCCAGCGAAACAGCAGTCAAATACGACAGTCTAGTAAAGATATTTTACAAAGATGGATCAATGAGAAAAAAGGAAAAAAAGAAAAAGAAACAGTAAAAAAAGTGTGTCCCAGTACTCACGATGTTATCGCCTTTAGCTTTTGCTAGACTTTGCAAAAGTGCTCCGATCGTCCTATCCGGAATCCCGTACACAGATGGTCCAATATCACTCGGTAAAATCATCTGGATCGTGCCCCCATCAGTATACCATCCAGCGGGAGCAAGATCCCAGCCTCCATGCCCAGAATAGTAAATGACTATCGCATCTCCGCGAAGAATACTCGAGTCGTCCTGTAACGATTGAAAGGCGCTTAAAATATTAGATCTAGTGGCATTTTCGGCACGAAGGCTTCTAATATTTTGGGCTGGGACTCTTAAATACTCGATGAGATATCGCTCGAAGGCATCAGCATCGGAAATGGCGGCATCGAGGGGAGGTAGGTTGGAGAAGGGATATATATTTATTCCAATAACTAAGGCGTGGAGACGGGGAGCATTCGGGTTACACTCCCTAGGATATCATTTGATTAATTAGGAATAAAATAGAAGAACGGAATCGGACAATATCAGTTAATGAAGTATGAATGCCAGATAAACTCACAAGGCAGGGCTCTGTTGGGCCATTTCAAGGGCTGAAAGTACTTTAGACGCTGGTGGTTAAGGACGAAGACCCGTAACTCTCGTAAGATAGATCTTTCCTGATGTTTCGAGCCGACGTATCACCATCACAGTTCTAGGGTTTGATTCGGTATTGTTTTTTTTTTAAAAGCGTCAATCCAAAGTTCTTGCAAGGTACTTACAATAAATGTCAACCAAACGTCAACAACAATGGGGACGTCTTTTACTTTCGTCAAGGGGTCATGGGAATCAGGAATACAAGGTAGCCAGTAGTTAAATATTGACAGGGGAAACAAAAAGGAATTTGTTTTATTCTACTAGTATAAGAACCCCTTGAAATAGCAAACCCCTAGGCATACTACTAATCGTTGACCAATCGCTCCTTACCGCACAGCTCTGTTAGCGTGATCGGTTCAAAGTGAACTATATCTCTTCTACAGACCACGACTACCACCCCAACGAGCTTGCTTACACGTACCTCTCCTTTTTGCTTTCTATATCTGCTTTATAACACATAACCGCAATGGACTCTACGCTTTCTGTCTCCACCGCCGTCACACATCTCGTCAATTTCCTCACCGAAAAGCTCATCGGTGCTTACCCGGACAACGCTCTCTCCTTAAGCTCCAATCGACCCTCAAGGACAATCTCACCACTCATTATGCCTCCTTTTGGGATGTTGAGAGGCCTGTGCCTGTCAAGGGTTCGGGTCGTCGCTGCATGACTCTCTCCCCCTCTTGCTTGCCACCACATCCGATCTTGTCCGCCTGTGTTACTGCCAATGTTCAGTGGTTCGACCGGATTGCTCTCCTTGGTGACAAAGAATGAGATCTTCCCGTCGATCCTGATTGTATCGCTGTTCGTTACCAAAATACGATATGCACTGTTTAGACCAGTAATTCAGAATGGGTGTAGAGTTATTCCGCCATTTGATCGTACTCAGGGCTAAATCTAAAAAGCAACTATGATATTTTTCACCACTGAAATGCCCAAGTTGATAAAATACAAATAAAATTTCAAAGCACTAAATAGCGAGGCGTAGGATACAGAACTTTCACATTGCAGATATGATACATTCTCTTCGACTTTTGGTCGAAAATTTTAGGGGATATCGTCGGCATCAGAATCAATCAATTGGTCTTCACAGTCATCATACTACAACAAAAACCATTGACCATCAGTAAATGAAGGGCAAAAAAAAAAAGTACAAACTGACCTCCTGTTTCCAGTCGGACATAACCTCCCTGGTAGCCTGCATAAGGGTGTCGCCCATATCATCACCATCCCCGTCCCCACCATACCCCGTCTGCTCACATAACAAGCAACACGACTTGGCCAACGTATGTTCCTGAGCACCTATCCTACTACCCAATGAAGGATTATTCCTTCCACATTCCACTTTATATCGCTTAACCGCATCCGCCATAACCCTATCCACTTTCTTCAGACATTCCTCTGCGAGTTGGACGGCTTTTTCAGACCGGCTATCGGTGGTTGGGTCATGAGATTCTTCTATGAGGGTCATAGTGGGGGGTCCAGGGAATTCAAAACCGGATTCGGACGAGGGGACAGACCAGCCATCGTGGTGCGAGTTGACTTCTGAGACGAATTCGTCCATGAGATGAAATAATAGGGTATATGAGACACGTCCAAGGCCTGTCACTCGTTTTCGTGTACCTGGGATCTTGGCGTTGAGTGCTACCTGTAAATGATGTCATGAAAAATCAGTCAATGGTTATAATGCCGAAAGGGATTATTAAACACAGACCTCGACCGCAGATACCAGATAATCAAGTTCGAGCAACCACTCCAGGTATAGTTCCGTCTCTAGCATTTTACCTTTCTTGGGATCGAAGCGCTGTAAGACGGAAGCTTTGGCGGAATTGATCACGCGCTGTACCAGAGTTCGCGTAGTGTTCTCGTCTATAAATATTCCAGCAAAATTAGCGCTGCCGCTCATATCGCTCTCACTAAAGTACACACACCCCTGGGAACATCTTTCAACTGCAGAATGGATCCATGATGAACAGAAACAGCACTACAGCGTCGAAGGACATTCTCCAAATTGAAATCTTTGAGTCCCTTCTTTGGACTGGCACTAGAACTCTTTCGTTCTGCAGCGCAAAAGGTAATGATAAAGGCCCCATCAGTAAGATAAACTCATTATTGCCATCAAGAAGCTATAACATACGCCGTTTCCGCGGTGAGTTGGGCAATGAATACGAGGAACTATCTTCGTCGTTGTCACGAAACCTTTTCCTAGGTGGAGTCACTAGCTGTTCGGTGTCACTAGAGTTGGGTATTTTGCAAGGAGATGAGGTGAATTGGCGTGTGAGAGGCATATGACAATGGGGACGCTGGAGAACAGAGTAGTAAACAAAGCAACAATCGGAAATTTAAATTAGCCAACGCACTTTAGGGCAAGTTCGAACGCGTCTAAGGAGCACGTGACTAATGTCACTCTGTCACCGTTACGATAAACTTTCCAGGACACCTCCAGAAATCACGTTGGGTAGACGTATGTATCGATTTCAGGAGTGGAGTTCCAGCTTGAGGTGGGTTGGAACGCCATACGATCAAAAGCAAGAAAACAAATATATATTTAGCAAATCCAATGCAAATCACTTGGAATCTGTTTCCGTTCAACTACTAGTAACTGGCAAGAAAGCTCACAGGTGTGGTCCATTGCCAATAAATACCTGGCGACGCGTGCTCACCCCTTCAGATTTTGGCTCGAACTTTCTTCTTCATCATCTCCTTGGCCTTATCACGTAACAAACGACGAAGCAATTTCCCACTTGGTGAAGTCGGGATGACTGACACAAATTCCACACCCCCAAGCAATTGTTTATAATGAACCTTGTTGTCTGCAACGTGCTGCAAATAATCATGAGAAATTTACTTATTTGGAAGTATGTTTTGCTTCTTACTTTGATGATGGATTTCTTAATTTCTTCAGCATCAATCGCGCTTTTCTCGGCTCTGTTTTCGGCAGTTGCCGTTAATACGACGAATGCCAGAGGGACCTCACCGTCTGGATGACATATCATGAGAGGAAAATGCGAGGGAAGGTCTGATTATGACTTACTGTAATCGTCGGGTATGCCTACAACACAAGCATTCGAAACATCGGTATGGTCAAGTAAACACCCTTCAAGTTCAGCAGGCGCGACCTGGAAACCTTTCACCTTGGCACCGACATCAATACTAGATAAATTCATTAGGAAAAAGGCATCTATGTACCTTCATGATTTCCTGTGAAGTAGAAAATAAGCACAGAGTATACACATGTAGCAAGACCGCTCCAAACCTTTATACGATCAAGCACAAATACTTCGCCGTCTTCACGAATCTTGACTTCATCACCTGTTCTGACCCAACTGAAATTGGATCATCATCAGAATTGGCGGCAGAAATCAGAAATGTGAAGTTCGGTCGTCATACCCGTCAAGAAATGTGTCTTGGGTTCTATAATCAGAATCGATTTTAAAAAAAAAACAAAATTAAGAAAGGGTCGTTTGAGACGCTTACGCCTGGGAGTTGTTGGCATAACCTAACGCGATGGAAGCCGTCTTTATTACAAGTTCTCCCGGTTCGTCGTAGCCAGCTAATGAGCCGTCAGGTTTCACGACCCTTGCAACTGTTCCCGGTAGAAGGTGGCCACTACCTAACCAGAACGGGGTCCGATTCAGTAATTGACCACGGATAAAAAATTACTTACTGCCTGACAATCCTCTTTTTTTAGTAATTGGCCATAGAGTCGCAGCGGTGCATGTTTCGGTCATACCTGGATCACACATAGGATACAAAATGAGAATCTTTAGTCAGCAAATTATTAGAGGAATTACATACCGTAAGCCTGGCCTATATGGGCGGCTGGGAACATCTCAAACAACTGCTGGTTAAGCTCATGAGATAAAGGAGCCGCTCCACACATTATCATTCGAATATGTTGACGAAGGTCGTAGTTTTTGACAGCAGGATGCTGGTACTGAGTCTCAGCAAAGGCAATCCAAAAACACAGCTGCATTGAGTACCTTGCAAATGAGAACTACTTGCGGAGGCACTAGCCTAGAGGATTGGTAAATGTCATTGAGAAGATACTTATAAGACCATTGAAAACAGACTCGCATTAGGTGGCTTATGCGGTGACGAACGATGCCGTTAAGCATCTCAATAAAATTGAACTTGGGAACCACGACCAATGACATCTATTGACGGCTGGTCGGTTTTGGTCCCTGATAGAGAAAAGGGGACTTACTCCACAGAATAAAATATAATGAAGCTAGTATTGGTAAAGGATCGTAAGACTGCGGTCGCCTGTCACTCACAATTGGGCACTTACATTGACAACCAAACCATATATATCTAGGCAGAGAAATTATATTACTGAAATGTGGTGTATATGAAATCGGGCTTACGATAAAGCGGCAGCACTGAATAAATGAGGAGGTCAGCTCCCTAATGCGTTGATCAAAGTAGTTGTCAAGCATTACCACCAATAGCAATATCGCCTGGTCGATATCTTTGATCTTCCCAGTCACAATAATCTTGACCCACTTTGTTATGGACGGCGATCTGAATAACATTCGCAATAACAGCAAAATGAGGTATCGCCACAGCCTTGAAGATTTCGTGTCAGCTTGCTCTAATAGATTTTGGAGTAGCTTTATTTAACACACTTTTGGCTGTCCTGTGGTACCAGAAGAGAAACTGAGGAAGGCAAGTTTGGTCTTTCCTTCTCCTGGTTTGAGAATTCGTTCAGTATAAGTTGTTTTGTTCCTGGCTCCAAATTCGACAAGGGTGGCGATTGTGGCGTGGTGATTGTGGATATCCTTAACATCGAATAAGATGATCCGTTCCGACGGCAAACCCACCTCACGTGCGGCAGCAAGTGCAATCGAGAGAGAGTCAGGATGAACAACGATGATAGATGGCTTGGTCTCTTGTAATTGATATACAAGTTCATTGATTGTGAAATCCGGATTTGCCCCCCTGCCATGGAAAATGATGATTAATTCAATGGTCATGGATTGTCATAGTACGAACGATATTACTCCTCCTAGTCTGTGAACTGCCCATATCGCGACAGGATAATCTAATTTGATTTTAGATGTTAGGTATTGGACAAAACATTCCCATTACTTGCCGACATGATTACGACTGAACAGTAGAACTGCGGTAGGGTTCGTCAAGCTTCCGTTTGCCAACATGGTGCGACTACGTACCGACATCGTCTTCACCTAAAAAATCATTCAGCAACCTATCACGGAGAGACACGAATCTTGTACCGAACCTATTTCGTACTTAGAGCTCAGCCCATTTGCAAGTCCGTGGATGCGGTATCGTAGCTGTACATAAGCAAACCAGGCGTCAACTTGTCGTGTCAAGATTCATAAATATTAGAAACGAACTTTATCTTCCGAGATCTTATCCCCAGATTCGTCTTGGATCAACCAAGGTATTTCTTTTCTCCTTTTTGGCCGTATTTCATGCCCAACATCAAACATGAACTGAGGAATAGTAAGATTGTCTGGTATGAGGGGAAGACCGTCCACTAGAGGATAAATCTCCATTGCTAGGAGTAGTGGCGAAAGAGATCAAGGGGCCTGAGTTGAAAGCAGTTGGGAATGACAAGGCGTCCATTTTACTAATAGTGGGAGCAGAGTGTGTTGAACAAATATAACTCTGTCTCGAAATAACAGTTATTGATGTTAAGTAGGTTATACCTATTGAACAATATACGTAACTACATCAGTCTTTGCTTTTACAATAAAGGTACAATGTATTAACCTCAATCTCCAAATAACAGACTGAGGAAATACTACACGGAATATAAGAAATTCCATTCTCGGAGTCGGTCTTAGATAAGGTCACAAGGCACAAATCATGAGGGAAAAAACTATGGGAAAAAGAGATGATAGCGCATGTAAGCCCAATCTAAGTTTGCAGGGTCTGACTATACTTATTTTATATAAGAATAAAGCACTTGACCTACAGGGGACTGTCAATTAATTAGCAGGGCCCGTGCGATGCTGCATTTTCACTTGAAGTCACCCTTTTTTTCATTATTTGACTCGTAATTCTAGCTGGCTGTGTTACATAAGCAACTCAGGCAAATACTGAAGATAAAGGCCTGGTAGCTACTATTGAGAAAATAAAACTGAAGAGAAGAAAGGACATAAAATGGAATCGCATCATAGGATGATCCACACGTGCAGCAGACCGCGCGGCCGAGCGCCTGAGGTCCTTTGAAGTGTTATTCAGGTTCGACTTGATCGTGAGATGTTAGGTGAAATGTGCATTACAAAATAGCACATTCGTTTTGCAATACGTCCAATATTATAGACCTCTACAATTTGAATAAGATCATGATTGCTTTGACTCCGAGGACAATAATCACAGCGGTACAATTGAACCAAAAGAGTTACCAAGGCCCATTTCTGTTCCATCCAGGGTAATCTATTCTTCCTCAGTTATAAAATTGGTCTTTAGGTCTCTCTCTCACCGTTATGAACGAGGACCGTGTCTCTGTGAGACTTGCTAGTCCACCCGAGGACACCTATCTACTGATTTTGCCATATCACTACATACTCAAAAAGTAGTACACTGTACTACACATGATAAATTTCAGAGTCTTCGGGTCACAATTGACTGTCACATCCTCGGCCGAACAAGTATTTCGAGATGCTCGTCGCGTAGATATTCCCTATCGTTACAATTATTGTTGAACGTTGAACCTTAGTCTCTTTAAACAGACCTAATAAACAAATGACAATCGAGTTGTAATAGTTAATCCTATCCTTCGTCTGAACGCTATACAATCATGTTTCTGTATTGACCAATCTATCTACCCTCCTGCCCTGTTATGGAACTAGAGGGCCGCTATGACGCTTTCTGTAGCTTGAGCCTTGTAACCCAAGTTTCATCGCCATCTACATCCATTCGGTCATCCATGGAGTCTTCGAGTGTATTGAGTCGTTTTGTGCCATATATTGCCAAGCTCAACTCCCATCCACTCTTCCTCGACCCTGCTTATGTGCGTGCTCAATCTGAGCTCGGCAGTAGAAGCCGTTGCGAATTTTGGTTATGTAATGATACAAGTATCGTGATATGCCGAATTTCGGCCAGGGTGCAATTTCGGCCGACGCATATGCACAACGTGCGTTTAGCGCGTCTTGGCAAGCTCGCGTAAGACTTCAAACAATTTGAAATTTATTGAAATCGTAACTTTTGGAGAATGTTCTCGAATTTAGTCCTTCTTCGCGCTTGCAACATCTTTAATACTGCAACTCCACCAGCAGATGATACAGCAAAATTTAAAAATCATGTAGAATCCGTGAATTATAATCTTTGTCCCTAATTATTTTTTAGAATACCCATTTATATTAGAAGATTTTATGGTTGAAATTTCAGAGCAAAGGGGTCAATCTGTATTGAAGAATACTTATCACTAGCATTGAGCAGTTTTTTCTATGTCTGGAAATTTCTTTTTGGTTCTCAAAATTTTTACCGTATAGACTAGCTATGCCTTGGTATAAAATGAAATTTATTTCACAGAGAGGTGTACATCTGACTAAATTTATAAGCGATGCAAAACTGTATCAAATGATGATGGGTCTGTGTAATTACCAGGAGATCCAGGATTAAATGCGCGTCCTCATAGAAGACCATGTTGGCTCGTTTTCAAAGGGTCAATGCAATGCAATCTGGACCGCCGGCCAGGTGTGTGTTGGCCTGTGAAGCTCGACGGCCGAATAATTTGAGATGAGTAATACAAACAGGTTCTTACACCAGCAGTTTCGTCAAACTCTTCAAAGCTTCCGAGTTTGGTAGGGGGGATCGGAACTTGCCGCTGGCACATGGTCACTGTCTGAGTCTAAAATGTCTTTTTAAGTACTCGATGTCACAGGGCCGACTCTGCTTTTTTATCCTTTGACGAGTCAACCTTTCAACGTTCAATCATTGTCTACCTATCTCGGAACTTGACATCTACTGGCAGGGCGGAACAGTCTTGGACTGCTACTCTTGGTTTTCTGATGGAGCAGCTCCTAAAGGCTCGTCCATTTGGCTAAAGGTATCTACGGTCTAAACCGGTAGTTTGTTATCGTCAGGCACATAGCATCAACTATGGCAGTTTCGAACCTTTTCGGTGATTCGGATCAATACGTACCGAGAGCAGAACGAACTCTGGCAGGACCCCACATGTAACCAAGAAGTTGCTGCTGGTCTTGAGGCTTGAGCGACGTTGCGGGACAACAAAGGTACTCCAATGACCCAGTCGAGGATGCCATTCGGAGGTTCTCATTCGAAGAAGTCAACGGAGGACAGACTGTAGGTTTCCTTATATTTTTCTACTATCTCAGCCTTCTAATCTGATAATCAAGATCTCGGCTATTTTGAGACTGGAAATTTTTATCAGATAATTTTTTTTGACCAGCCATTATAATCTGATAATCAAGATCTCGGCTAATTAGATACAAATTACATCAAAATCTGGGCAAAGAGCATATAAGATTCTCGAAGTCTTCCTCCCTTTCCCAGCTAGACCATGCCCTCCCAGAAACTTGGTACTTCCGCTTCTCGAGACCCCGTGCTCGCTGTTGTCGCCAGCGCAGCTGACAAGGCCATCGCTGGGGCTCGAAATTCGTCCTACCCAAAACAAGTCGCTTATTTCATGGCAAGCTTTATTGCTGTGATCTCGCTATGTCATATTTTCTCTATGTTATACCAGTTCATCACTCGACAGCGAGTGTATGGCTGGAACCGGCGAACCGCTCCCTCGTTGCGCCGAGTTCCCACAGCAGCAGTCGACTTCCTCCGAACATTGGCTTTAAGGTGGACAATTCCTGTCGGCTCGTCTCATGAGCTCAACCTCGCCGAGGTAGGATTAACACTTGGGTATATGGCAGTACTTTTCTCTTGGACATTTGTCAATAGTATGTTACATTTATCCCTCTCACGATAGGATCCAAGCAATCTCACATTCGAATCTAGCCACGACGACCACGGGAGATAGGGTCGGACCTCGTTATTACTCCAATCGGGCAGCATATATAGCTGCCTCCCAACTCCCAATAATGGTCGCGCTCGGAATGAGGAATAACATTATCTCTTGTAAATTTATATTCCCGCCTTTTCTTCGCATTTAACACATATTCATACAGGGGTCACCGGCGTCAGCTATATCAAGGTGCCCTTGCTCATCCAATCTGCCGTACTCGAATTAATAAGCTTCATTATAGTTGAATTACTTTCACCGTATGTCGGCACGAGTGCTAAGTGTGCTAATATGGATTCATGCGGGAGGTCGTGTAAGTGCCTACATCACTACCTGTGTCCATGAATTGAATCATTTTCTTTAAAGATCACAATTGGGCGAGTACTGACTTCTTTTCTTCCCGCTAATATATTGAGATGAATGCATATATAGCCTTCAAGGCGGTAGTTCCCTTGATCACCAATGGCTTCAGTGGGGTATTTTAGCAGCGAGCGCACTCACCCTCTTGTGTTTCTTGACAATCCGCCCGATCAGACAACGAAACTATGAAGTATTCCTCTTTGTTCATTTTATTTTCGCCTTGTAAGCAGGATACCCTTTTCGAGCTCAACGTTTACACTAATCTTGATTAGTATTGTTATGTTGGGCATATATTTTCACCTCAAAGGCCGCGAGTATGCATCATGAATCATCAGATTCCCACCAGACGCTGACCACCGCACTTGCAACAGCATCCCGTATTATGGTGCCTGGCCTTCGGTGATGCTCTGGGGACTTGACCACTTCATCCGTCTCATACGTTTGGCGATAATCAACTTTGGATATCTCAATCTTTGGTCTTCGCAAAATTCCAAAAAGGAATTGGACGCTGTTGTCGAAGTGCTCTCACCTCATCTTCTTCGAGTCACCCTCCATAGGTCGAAGCATTTCAACTGGCGCCCTGGACACAGTGCCTATCTGTCTTTTCCAAAAGTTTCTATCTTTCCATTTGAATCTCACCCCTTTACGATCTCGACTATCGATGACGATTCTACATCGGGTGACAGTCCGTTGGTGTTCCTCGTCGGCGTGCGCAACGGTTTTACACAGAAACTTCTCAAAGAGGCTCGGATGTCGTCAGATCAAACATACAAGGTTTTTGTAAACGGCCCCTACGGTTCTCCTCCCCTCTTAATGGGTTATCAAACCGTCATCCTAATCGCAGGTTCGTTTCTTCTGTCACTACACACTGCTCTCCTTGTCATTAACCATGTTCTCTAGGTGGTTCTGGTGTTTCATTTACCCTACCGCTCTTTCTTGACATGTTGCGGTGAATATTTTCCTTCACTTTCCTGACCCCTTTTGTTCATATCCCTCGCTTATAGCCGAGCTAGAACTGGCAAGAATGCTTGTCAAAAGATTGTATTTATTTGGGCTATCCGTGACATTGGTATGTCGTTCAGGGATACTCGTTTTGCCCATTCCAGTTAACACTTGTTAGATCATATCCACTGGATCGCAAATACTCTCGCACCGGCCTTAGAAAATATCCCTCCCTCTATCTCAGTTGATATGCAACTGCACATAACCGCCGCCATCACCGATAAATGGGACGAGGGTTCCAAAGAAAATGGCTTCGACTTTATGGTCACCCAAGCCGGTGACAACTCTACATCGCGATCCTATTCAACTATCTTGCAATCGCATTTTGTTGAGATTCGCCAAGGAAGACCTGATTTGAAATCACTCATTTCGAAAGAAGTCGACGAAGCTACAGGCAAGATTTCTATCAACGGTATTGTTTACTACTGAATCCACCTCCCGACGTTGAGCTTAAAATGTATTTTTAAATTTCGTTATAGTTTGTGGGTCTCGTTCCCTGGCCAATGCTGCCAGGAAGGCTATTCGATCACCTCGTCCAATGGATGTTCTGCGTGGTGGACCAACTATCACCCTCCACGTCGAGGCCTTCGGCGGATTGGTACGTTCTAATATCACAAATATCAGATTAGTGCGTTGAAACTAGGACACTTTTAGTGATCTATATTATGCCTTTCTAATACGAAATCACTTTATGCCTGTTAGAATGTAGACATAGATTTTTGTGCCATCATGAATGTGTTTTAATATCAATCTATGGTTTGATATTTTTTTCCGTGTACCTGTCCAGCTCCTCCAGAGCATGTCTAGAGGTATTTCGGAGATCATCTTCCAAAAAAAAAAAAGTGCCAAATCACATCAAAACAGCTGCATTGGAGATGTTATGCCTGCCAAGCCCTCACGTATCGCATGCAAAAGAATCCACTGGAGAATGGGTTAAATGTCTACGGCTGCGCAAGGCTCCACACTGTACCATGACCCGGTACTTGCGATGTCTTGCCAAGTTCCCATGGAGTCCAAGCTGCAAAAGTTCAAGTAAGGCATTGGCTCTGAGCTGATTTACTCTAGAATGACTGCACAAATATTTACACTGGGACTACTTAGCTACAGTGTCCGGCAGTCCTTGACACAGTTGGTCATATCGCCACCGATTCCTTATTATTATTATTTTTGGCGTTGAAAGAGGTGTTGGTATGACCATACTTATACTGAGTCAGTGATGGATTTTCATGATGGAACTGCACTCAAACTAGCCAATGTTGAAGGCGTACAAAAAAAATTTGGAAATATATTAGCCTATGCTAAGGATGGGTGGGACCTGGCAGGATTTAGAAAGAATTCAATAGACTAAATTGGGGTCACCATGAGATGGGCGTGGACAGGTACACAAGTGATTTGAAAGCCTGCCCAAACAGCATCGTGTGATTCGACAGTTGGCATCTTGGAACCCACCCAACTGGTCCTAATCTCCTATTCCTGGATAAAAAGCGATGGCAGGTCGAGCTTTAAGTATCCGTGCGTGTAAAACAAGGGTGCTCCGGTGTCGGAAAAATATTAAGGGTTGCTACACCGCAAAAATGCCTTTATAATCAAAAAATATGGCAGCGGTCATGTGTTTTCAGAGATTTCTCCACCTGGTAATGGTCAACATCGAAGGCTGGAAAACATAGTTAGCAAACCTCTTTTAACACCTTGGAACCAGGGCTAATGGGAACCATGTAGCTGAAAGGATGATGACTGCATGCCGTAGCATATGATGACAATGAGATATTTCATGTTTATACCAGGTGCCTAGGAGTTTGGAGGCGACATGTTTGGCCACTTGGGGATGACATTCCAGGCCAGTTGGAGATAACTTGTACCTGCAGTACCGAACAACATGCTAGCTGTTTCTGGAAGCCGGATGGTGCTAGAGATGGCCAAAAGCTCAGGCTGACAACTTGTTGTAGGGTTGATTTACAAGTGACTACAAGCTGATTTTGGTTTTGAACTCAACATGTTCTTCATGTCGGTAAAAGATACCCGTACCTGTGAATTATCAATGTTGGAAATCAGGCATTTCAGTATTGTATGCTCACGTCAGACAGCTATGATCATCCCTATGTTCTGAGCAAAATTGATTATATTGATGGGATGCCATGACTATCTATTTGTATCTACTGACTATGCTGAATGCCAGACATGCTCCAATGAAAGAACCGAATAGGATGCAAAAATAATAAGTGAGAGACAGCCTTAACTGCCACAATTAGAGTGAGTGCGCTATGTATTAGAATGAAGGGATATCGCAGTTGGGTGAAGATATGTGAGGAAAAAGAACGAGAGGGAGAACTGTGACAACTTAAAGGGCTGCAGTTCCATCAAGCAAATTGTCGACCTCCGTTTGCCAGGCATCTGCTGACGTGACTGACGTTGGGAGGGTATATGACGCAGAAGGATCGTCGCCGCGATAAGCTTTCTGGTCAGCTTCGAGGATAGCCTTGAAGTAACTGAATGCCCGAAAATTTGGTAAATTCACAAGAAAGAAATAGAGAGGAAGAACGGACCGCGTAATCTTCACTGGGTTATTCTGTGCCTTTGTTCTTATCTTTACCAACTCGTCATCAACTGTATCCCAAAAACTATCATTAGGATCAATTGCAAACATTTTGCGCTGCAGAGAACAATTGTTAAATGGGAAATAATCAAACTTTTAGTGTTCGCCTTTCAGTGTTTGCCAATCAATGACGTACGAAAAGGGCAACACGTCCGCAGAGTTGGATCGTTACTGTGCACGACGTACCATTGACAAGTGAGGTGGCAAGGTCAAATACATTCTTATCATTGCCCGACTTAATCTAAAGAACCGATTAAGGCAATATCAGGGAAGACAAGAACAAAAGACTTACCAGCTTCTTAAGTTTCCCTCGGGCTTGGGAAAGTTCATAGGTAACACGTTCCTTAAGGAGTTTTGCGGCATGTGGGTCTCTATCAAATGTAGGAGGGATATGAAGTCGATCCTTCATGATGAGGGACTACCAATACAAATAAGTAACAAAGCAGCCTGAGAAATCATGAACAATTCACCAGGACATGGTCCCGAGGGATGGTGCCTTTATATGCAGCCAACTTTGCAGAGAGGAGAACAGCAATGATGAAGCTCTTAATGTTAAGCTGAAGAGGGTAATTAGCTCGCTATTGCCTATAATGCAGGACAGAAAACAAGTACATACATGGAGAGCTTCGCTAACCATGAATGGTGGTGCTGCCGCAGCTTGTTTCTCAAGCCTATTGTCGACAGCAAAGATAGCCATCATAATCTGGGCCTCACGTGCTGCTGGACTACACTGCAAGAATGGTAGTTGGGAGGTGAGAGAAACTAGAATTTTAAATGATAGTGCACCTTAACAAAATCCTGAAGTAAAACACGTTGGTATGGATGCACTTTGAGCTTCTCTGCTGCACGTCGTAGAATGGCCTGCTCATTTCGAGAGACACCAGACAGCGGGAGGCCATTGCCATCTTCATCTGGCTGCGAGGCTGAGGTAGACACACTTGGCTCCCCGGTTGCCGCACCACCAGGAAGCAGTTGGTCTGGCAGTTCGTCGTCCTCAGGAGGTGGGCTTGAGCGCATCAATTTGTCAATTTCATCATCCTCGGATCCTGAGCTAGGCGAGGAAGAGTGGGCAGGTTCAGACATTGAGTTGGGCAGAGAGGTAAATAAAAAAGAGAAGAACGAGCCCAGAACAGGCAAAAAATGAAATGAAGGTGAAAGAAGGAATGAAAGAAAGAAAATGAACCATCACATTTTTAATTCCGGGACAGTCAGGGTTCTGGAAAAGCGCACACAAACACTTGATGGCTGAGATCATGAATCTGACACGGCTGCTGCTTCCGAGCTGAAAATTTATTCTAAATTCCATTCAACGATCTCCACAGGATGCAAGGGCAGCGAGGGGCAAAAAAAGCCCCATTACCTCCAGGTGAGTTACAGAGTTCTGGGGGAAAAATAAGCAAATTTGACAGGAAAGAACAATAGGTGTTGAAGCTCGCCTGGACAACAACAAAGTGCGCTGCAAAATATGTGTCAAACACAGTCCGATCCTGTCCCCGCCAGACTGGATCACGTTGAAAACATTTAAGAATAGCCATCAGACAACTGCTACTCATCTTCACTGTGTTGGGCTTCAGACGAGGGAAGACGAGGCACAAGAACAACAGCAGCAAAATGCACCAAACTTCTTTGCAACACCAAATAACATAACGCCCAGAATTCCACCTTCTCATCAAGAATGTCAACAGCAACATGAGCTATCACGAGATATAATGCAGGAATTGTGGGACCAATTCGACGGGACTTTTGAACTCAATCAAGGTTTAAATGAAGCTCACGAAAAGGCACGAAAGGACTTCCATGAACATGGACTCTGGGATGGGCCAGAAGTGATGGCTGCTGATATCGACATGAGAGATGTTGAACAGCTATGGGACGAAGAGGATCAGGATGACTTACTATCGGAAATACTTGAGCAGATGGGTTTGTCATGTTGCTTTTACTCATCTGAGCGTAGAACTAATGATCAAAATACCAGGAATGAACCTGACAAATGTCGAAACCACAACTGCCTCAACAAATACAAAATGGTCACCTTATCCATCAAAAGTAATATTCTTGCTCGATGTGATTGATAACTTACCTCGGCTACGAATATCCGGTTCATTCATGAAAGTTCTCCTTTGGCTCCTTTGTGAGCTTGGCGTCAAAGAGATACCCTCGTTTGATGGGCTAAGGAAGGTGCAGAAGTCATTGCGTGAGAAACAGGGGATTCCAACAATTAGCTGGATGACGCCAAAAGGAAATGCGTTCTCTTTCAATGATCCAAGGACTCTGATCGCAAATGTGAGTATCTGGAATGAAATACATGATCCTCGAGCTCACCTCTAGTTTTTTGATAGGATTGGGCAAATCCTCTCGTTCGACCTCACATTCGCCGTTATCCAGTCATCCCTAAAAATGGCATTATATCAGAGATCTGGCATGCCCAGAAATGGAGGAAAGACCTAGATCGTGACTGTTTGAGCCCAATGTATGATGCAGGTAATCAACTCCACTACTTCCTCAATGAACCTGCATGTCTTTCTGATGGCAATATTGTCATTCCTGTGCGATGGTTGGAAGATGAGGAAAGAGATGTTTGGGCTGAGGTGTGGGAGGTTAAGATTGATATGACAACGGTGATTTTCCCACTTACGTTTCAGCCGTGATAATGTGATACTCACAGCAACCCAGGGGCTGTCAACTATTCAGGATGATAAAGTTACCTTGATACAAGCAGCAAGCTTGCAGAAAAATATTCTTGATCTTGAAGACGAAGGTTTGATTCCGGAATGGTCCCCAGAAACCGTTGCAAAAGGCCATCCTTCGCGCATCCCAAATCCTGATCGCGCACTTGCTGATGGAATTCCATTGTATACCAGCTTCATCGATGTCTTCGGTGATGATGTCTCTGGCAATCGTTCCAAAAGCTGGAATAAGCACTGGAATGTGTACATGAATCACCGAAATCTACCTCGTAAACTTCTCCATCAACAATATAACACACACTTTATCTCAACGTCAACACATGCCAGCGTTCCAGAACAGTTCCAGGGGATTAAGAAGAAGATTGAGTCAGTAATTTACCTACTATTCCTTTCCCACCACCTCTATAACTATCCAGATTGACGCATGTAGAACCTATCCAAACCCGAGATGCACTCACAGGACAGGAGGTAAAGTTGAAGATATACTGCAACTGTGCTCCAGGCGACAACCCTGCTCAAAGTGAAGCCTCTGGTCATATTGGTAGCAAAGGAAATCACCCATGCCGAAAATGCAATGTGGGGGGCTCCCAGAAGGAGAAAGAAAGCAACGAAGGCTTCCATGCAATGTTCATTGTACGTATTCACGGTGCACCGTGCACTTGTACAAAAGTCTCAAATCTAACACCTTGATTTCTTGCTGCAGCCAGATCGAGCTCGATCGAGTACGGAAACCCTTAAGCTAGTGGAGGAACAGGTTCATGCCGCCTGTTTAGGTGTTGCGCAGACTGTAGAGAATATGCAAACGGCAACTGGCGTCAAAGACGCTTTCACACAACATTGGATTGATGACCTCATTGAACGGTCCCGAAATCTCCGCAAAGCCCATCCTGAGCGTTCGGCAACCGATATCCAAGAAGAACTCATGGCTTGGGTTCTCGAAAATAAAGATGCAGTCTACAACCCCTTCTTGACGCTAAAAGGTGATGATGCAAATGTATCCTGAGAGGCTGAGACACTAACTGACGACGTAACCGTTTCCAGGGTTCAATGTGTCTGTTGATACTCCTGTCGAGATACTCCATACCATCCTGCTTGGTATTGTCAAATATGTGTGGCACGGCTCGCATACATCTTGGAACGCGTCAAAAAAGAAGATTTACTCTGACCGGTTGCAGGCCACCAATGTCACTTCATTGTCGGTCCCGGCAATTCGTTCAAGCTATATAACCCAATACGCAAACTCTCTAATTGGTCGTCAGTTGAAGACCCTGGTCCAAGTCAACAGTTTCCACGTATACGATCTTGTCAGCGATCTCCAGTTTGAACTTACTAAAGCTATCAGCGAGCTATCAGCACTTCTTTGGTTTGTTGAGATACAAAATCTTGAGGAATATCTGGTAAGAATCTTCGCAATCATCCTTGGATCTTCCTTAAATTCTGACTGAGGTTGGTTTTAAAATAGTCAGATGTCGAGGTAGCGGCCGCAAATGTTCTCGACATTGCAGCGGAACTGGATCCGTCGAAAATTATTGCAAAACTTAAATATCACCTCCTCGCACATCTTCGCGAAGACATTATTCGTTTTGGTCCACTTGTGGGAGTTGCAACCGAGATTTTTGAATCCTTCAATGCAATATTTCGCTACTGCTCAGTCTTTTCAAACCACATGGCACCAAGCCGTGACATCGCCTACCAGCTTTCGGAACAAGAGACTGTGAAGTTTATCCTGTCGGGCGGGTGGTGGCTTTCGGAATCCGGACAGTGGCAACAACCTGGTCCAAGTGTGCGAAATTATGTGGCAAACCAGCCTGTCCTTCGAAAGCTGTGTGGTTGGACTGAGAATGAGTCGTCTACTTGTCCGGGTAATTGTCTTTATGCTGCTTATAATTTTTTTGATCTAACCATGGTCCGTTAAATAGGATCAGTTAAACTGGAGACTGTGAAGCGTGACCCTACAAATAAGAATAAGACCACTCTAGAGGCCCTAACCTGGTCGAAAACACATGCTGCTAAGGCAATAAATGTTCCGACAACAATAAAGAACGCACCATTGTTGTGGAATCGAGGAAAGCATGTCGTTGCTCAATCTCAGGACATATGTAAGGTCGGGTCCTGGATATATGCAAACTCTCCTATTTCAGTGACGTCTTTTCACCTTCATTGCAAGTCTCCAATCAAAACTAATAACAATCTGAACAGCCAACAGATGCACCTGTAACAGGGAAAATTCATGAAATACTTCAAGATTCAACGAGCGCATTCAGGTTTGTAGTACTTGACGTCTTCTCTGTTGTGGCCCATCGACATGAGATCTTTGGAGTACCAACTCTCCTCCGAGCATTTGACGAAGTAAAGTACGTTCTTCTCAAGGCTGATGTAAGTCAAATTGCAATTCTTCACGGCGATTTACCGATCAAAACAGACTATCCTTTTCAGTTATAACGTTCAGCATGATTGCAGGCTTGCCAAATGCACTGCTTCTGGCAACAGAGGAGTCATGCAGGAACGTATTCTGTCTGAAAAAACAGAAGCCTACATCGAGCATAAGCCCGTCGACCGCTACTTAGTCAACACCCACGCTTTTCACAATGCTCACCTTATCCGTGCTATCCTTCCTCGGCATCTCACAATTCCCATACCATATGCAGAGGACCGTCAAGCTCACCATATTCGAATCGCCGCAAAGCTGCAGGTATCTCAAGAAGCCAGGCGGATTAAAACAGCCCGCAAAGCAGAAGAAAGAAGAAAATTGAAGGGAACGGCAAAGAAGAGCAATAAACGAAAGCGTGTCAGCGGCCTTGAAGATTTAGACCCGGACGAGGGCGAGCAGGGTGAAGAGAACGGTCGGCGAGATGCTGAGGCTATGGAGCTTGACGGAGACAACGCAGACGAGGAGCTATCAGACGGAATGGAAGACTGATTGTCTCACATAGTTTGTCCAAACCTGGATACATGATGGGTGCTCGTATATTTGTGGTATGGACTACAGGCACAATGAACATATAATGATTCACAAAATTCCGAGGTGATGCTACAGTAAATGTTCAGATGGATCATTTGAATGGGTATCGTATGCAGGAAATGTAATTACTGGATGAATTGTCTATATAATGGTCACACAGAACGTACACCTGGAAGTTGTGTGAGTTCCCTTCATCTCCAGGCATGGACAAAAAGGGTGTCCGGCCTTTCTTAGCCATATCGGGGCCACTAAACGTCCATCATCAACCCGTCATTTCCCAAAAACCTGGCTTCCAGGTCGACGACATTGCTCCTCCAAGTGAGAACCCTACCTTCGAATCATCACTGTCGTGCTCACTGGCTGCCGTGTTTTGACCAATTAGCGGTGTAAGAAGGCCGAACTAACTACGTAATCAGGTTTATGCTAAGCTACTTAGCAAGGTCACAGGATGTAGGGAAATATGCATTTCTCAGTTAGAATATTAATTTTGCGAACTAGATAGCATTTACATAATATAATGATCAGGGATTGTCAAGTTCAAAAAATTCAATGTTACTATGTTAGATCCCTCGATCCTCCGTTGAATCAAAATGTTTATTGCGAACTCGGCCCCAGGTGGGGCTCTTAGAATCCAAAAAAAAAAAACAGGTTGCGAGACGGTGCGTAGTAATTTGAACTGACAGCTTGCAAAAACCTAGACCGGCCCCCACTTTTTGTGCCTGCGCCATATAACAAGCATCCCTTTTTTCGGTAAGCATGAGGAGCATTGTTGATTCTCCACCGTGACTTTGCATCAGGAAAAAAGATTGGGCTGTCTATTGAGCTATGGTGCTATGGCTGCTATGGCATGCCATAGAGCACTACATATCAGGGGGCTGTCATGATAGCAGGTCGTAGCCAAAGAATTTTTCCAGATGTGGTCTATTCAAAACTAATCACTGTCAAATGGTATGCAAACTCTCATTCTTCAAACACTTGCCATAGCATTTTATTCCACGGGATACACTATTTAGCGTCAATTGGCATAAAGGTTAACATAGACTCTATTTAAACATATATTTAAAATACTAAAATCAGATTTTGTGCCCTCTACAACAAGCAGGAGTGTAGATACGAATTCACTTTTCGAGCGTGACGATTTGGTATATACATTCGGACTCCGCCTCAACATGTGTGGTCTTTTGAATTTTCCTCACACAAAGGCAACGTGACTCCTTGCATTTGAGGGTTTTAAGATTACAATTAGATTGCGTGTTGTACTATGCATCAACCCTATTTTCACAAACAAAAAGAAGGACTGATAGAATGCGGAAAGATTTTCAAAAAAAACGTTTGCAACTCATAGTGTCCAAATCGAGCGTCTAAAAATTGTGGGGTTCCAATTCTGTTTTTCGCGGCCGGACGCAGCAGAATTCAGATCTCGAAAGAACCAAGCAGCCGAAGGGGAAAATGCACGCAGGCCGCGATTGACGATTACGAGAAAGTGGTGTTCCGACGAAGGAGCTTCCGAAGAAGCCAAAGCGCGCTTTAAGGGTAAGTTTGGTGGAGAAAGACGAGGATGCTAAGAGATTGTCACGCTTTTGGCGGGTGTCACTTCAATGGTTTTTTTTTCATAGTCTGTGCAAGGACTGCCGTTACACTGTACTACGGGTAGTTCAAGTTCAAAATTGGAAGAATGACGAAAGTGCGATACCAAAGATGTGTAGCGCACTGGTGTCCTTTGATCATTCATAAATATCACAGCCATAACTTTGATTTCCTTCCCGCATGAAAGTTATGATATGGTCTGAATGTATTTCACAATCGTGATGAGTTTCGAAAGACCAGAAAAAAAAAACATCTAATGACTCACCGCCTAAAGTTCTTGTCGTAAATCCAACTTCACAATAGCAATAATAATCTGCGTGAACGAAGCAAAGAGTGTGTGAGAGAGAGAGAGAAAACGCATTAAACGACAGCAGGTCAAAAACTTGTGCAGAAAGATCGATTACGTACAGATCCATTTGCGTTTGAACACCTCGATCTCTTCACGACTCATCACGTTGTTTCTGTCATGGCCGTCTCCCGAGTTCGAGAGAGCGTACTCCTTTTGTAGAGCTGGGACGATGACGGATTCAAACCTATCCAAAAATCGTCTACGCCATTCACGCAACGTTCGTGCGTAGTGAGGACCAATATTCGCTATTGATTCTACAATCAGAGAGCCTTTAGATCCTTCGGAGAGTGTGTTGGTCAGTAGTGTCAGTGTCGGTAAAAATCCACCTGGGAATACTGTGCGATATGGATAGTCAGTTCTTTACATATGTGCGATGACCTATCGTTCGCAAGACGTACTCTGGTGGAAAGGGCCACATGAAATGAATAAATAAATAAATAAGTTAGCCAAGCATCTACTGTATCTCTCGATAACGCACCCATTTGCGGATAAAATCTATTTCCTGGATGTATCGTTCGAATCCTTCGCCGCGTCATTGAAATTAAAGGACAGTCCTAAACCAAAAAATGAAAAGCGAAAAGAAAACTCACTTGCTTCAGGGATGCTAATAACTTGCACGACGCCCACCGCGCCTTCCCTCTCCATCGCCCAATCCACAATTTTCCAATATCCCTCTAAAAATTCCCTACCCACTGCTTCTATCATCTCTATACTAACAAATCGGGAGAACCGGCCCTCCCATTCTGGCGGCATATTCCTATAATCCATAAGATGAACTCTGATCTGGTTTTCCAGCCCGTGCTTAGCGATACGCTTTTCAGCAAGAACTTGTTGCGCGCTGGACAGCGTAATCGTATCTATCTCCGCGTGAGGGTATTGTTGGGCAATACGGATGGCGAGGGCGCCCCATCCTGTTCCTATTTCGAGAATGCGCACGGGTTCCTCGGCGTTTGAATGGGTAGGAATATGTAGTCTTTCAATGATGTGTTGGAGCTTGCGGATTTGTGCCAAGTAAAGAGGATCTTGTTCTGAGATGTCTTGGTCCCGTTCGGCGGGAGATGCGCTGACCACCGACCCGTGTGCCAATAATCCATCCTGCGATGATGGCGGAGCCAAAGGTGGCGCCGCCACGAGTCTTTTGAGGTTCTGTCCCCCGCTCCACATCGTTTGTGTTTCTTTGAGATCCCCGTCCAACTCTGGGAAGATTGCACATGAATATGTCATATCTTCTGATAGAAACCCTTCAATTATCAAATGGAAACCATGAATTAATTAGCTTTTAGGTCTAAGTCGGCATTAGAAGAAAACAAACCAGCAAACATGTCATTAGATATGTCATAGTGAGCGGAGATGTTGGACCGTGAGTTGCCAATTGTATTGAGAAAACGATATGATGTGATTTTCTGTGGTAAAGTGAAAAGGTAAGAGATTTTAGAGTCCAAATTTGACAGATTTTCTCTGTTCTCCAAAAAGATCTTGACGTGCAAGAAACCTCAGGTATTTGTGGCTTCCATTTTTCAATGATGGTACACAGACCTTGAATAACGAAACAAGGTCGTCACATTCAACGTCGCCGTACATGTACGCTTCTGCGAAACCAAGATCGCCCATGGCGCACAGACGGACCCAGAAGCTATCATTAAGGACACGAAGCTCAGCCTTCAGATCTGGACGTCCATTAATCTGCCCTCCATTGCCAAGTTCAGGGAGCGGGAAAGTATATATATGGGAGTAAGTCAGAACTCGAAGGTGTCCTTTGGTGATTTTTTGCATCAACCTGCGACGAATACCAGGTAAGTTCCCATGAATCTCCGCTCGTTAACAACGTACGCGACGACGGCTGCCTCGGTTAGACGAGTGATAGGTGCCCAACCGGTGTTAATTGCAGCCTCAGCAACACAATTCCATGCCTTGTCAGCAAGGGCAGATACAGAAAACGGTGGCTTGGAATCTGACATAGCGATGGGAAAGAAAAGAAAGGACGGAAAGCAGGTTTAGGCCATTTGCCTTTCTTATAGGAAACGTTAACCCTGTCAACTGACACTCGAGAGGTCCAAAACAAAAGACTTGATATGCACAGGGAAATTCTAGCGAGCAAACAAAGCCAAAATCTGCGCCGTCTTGTCAACATTTATAGATGTCGCTTCCTTCATAGAACGAATGGTATTATATGTATTTATATACAAAAAAAAAGGTTTCTTTTAACTCGGGATTTCGTTTGTAAGTCTGGTGGTTTTTGGTGAGACTATGAGTTATCATTTTTCGTTCGTATTTTCTATCTCGTTACATGCAATACCTTTCTGTATTGCATGTGAAGTAGACAGTGATGTACAATTACCACGCCACTAGGGAGCACTAGAAGCGAACCTTGCTGCAGGTTTGCGGATACATAATAGGTCGTCCAGAACCCTGAATTCTGCGATCACCTCGGCAAGACGTGTCAGCGGACACGGGTACCATCAGCGCTTAAGTACATCTAATCATATTTCCTCGCATTCTTACTTCTTTCACGTTGACAACTTTCCTTGCTTATCAGTAACTTTGCGTTGTTGATTCGCTGAGGAAAGGAAGGCTGAGGACTGCACGAAAGGTTGCTGATGCGCCGTCTGGCGTTGCTCTTTTGATCGCGCTACGAGCTGAGAGAATACTTGTTCTGCTTTTAAGAAAGGTCACGAAAGATTTATTAAAATGCAAGAATAAGATATCTCCTTACCAAGGTATTTAGCTGCGCGGCCGTGTTGAACAGATTCCACAAACTTTCTTCGTGGCCAGAGAAAATTTTTGATCGTGTAAATGGATTCAAAAGGATGTCTCCCGTTAGGGAAGACTCCTATGAGCACATTTTCGAAATATATACTAGTACATATCTCCACGAAGACTTAGATAGGCCCAAAGAGCAACAAAAAAAAATATGCAAATGGTATTCACCGATTGATATATATGTACAATAAAAAAAAGCAAGTAATAGCGATACAGTATGTAAAAGAAAGCAAATTTCTCAAATTCATGATTTTAGGCCGCTTAAAGCAACCCTTGGCTATTTAACATTCCGCATTCTCATCATCTGTCGTGTAAGGACCCCTTTTGTTGGAGACTCTGTTTCCGACCCCGATGTGGTCACTGATTCGTCACTACCAGGCATCACCACTGCATCTCCAAATCTCTCTCCGAATCCCAGACCCATTGGTGTCTTCCGAGTCTTAGATGTTAACAGACTATGCCCACTGACTCTGCGCTGCAGGGCGGGAGAAATCAGATGATGCGGTGTCACCTGCCCGATAAAAGGGTCGTCATCGGATGACGACAACGGCGTTGAAGACACATCTGAATCCGTGGAAGGTAAGGAATACGCTTTCCTGAGCGGTCGAACTGGAGGCGGAAGAGGGAGTTGAAGAGCGGGAAGAGGATTTGAACCAACGAGGTCGTAGAGGTCCAGTGACTCATCATCGTCATTAGCATCGCTCTGTCGGCGCTTCCTCTTCTTCTCCGTCTTCGATGTGAGCATCGACTCGGGAATACTAACAGATCTCCTCATCGGCAACCTCTTCCTCAAGTCCAACATCCTACTACTGCTCGACGGATTCTCAACACCTGATCCATCCAAACTAGTTGTATGTTCGCGATCCGTCTTTTTCTTCCTTGATGGCATGAAGACGCCCTGGAAGCTGAGATGCTCAGAGTTATTAACGGTCCGAACATGTCTCTTCCTTTGTGGTAGCACGGGAGTACTAAACCCGCCGCATGCATCGTCTTGTGCCTCTGTCACGGGGAACGGTACCATCTGCGTTAGCGTTGCCTCCACCCATCGCCGTTCGTCTTCACTTTCATTACTACTTGCAACACTGCAAGCTGGAGATGCATGTTGGCTTCCCTTCTTCGACGCTGACCTTGTCCTAGGCCTCATACTAGACTTGAGTTTCTTTGTCGATGGACCAGATTTCTGCTCCGCCACAGCCTCGTCCTCCACCTCTCCACGTCTTCGTTTCTTGGCTACATCCGGGGTCATAGCGGCAATGCGATCAACAACAGAAACCACCACCAAATTCTCCTTCTCATCATTCACATCCTCATTATCAATCGCCAACCGTCTTCTTTTTGAAGGCGACCCACATAACTGGATCGAAGATAGCGGCGTCCGTCTTCCTGCAGGATCAGAACGTCTCAAAAGCGGCGACACAGGTGATGAAGGGATAATTGGGAAAGGACCAAACATCTTTTGCGGACGCTGAGGTGACTGGATCTTGGCAAAAGCTTCGCGTTGGAGAACAGCAGGAGGTGTGGTGAAAGAAGCTGCAAGGGAAGTACGCGGAAGTGGAGCAGTCGCTACAAACGCGGGTTCGACAGTTAAATCCTCTTTTGGTTGCTCAACTTCTGCTTCGGGCAGAAGACCTACGGCGGACAGACAGTGTTGGATTGCTGGAGGCCAGTCATGTTTCGGAACTTGCATGCGAGAGTATGACATATTCCAGTAGTCGATGAGAGCCTCAGCTGCTACAGGTGGTACTCTTTGACGGAATATAGCATCAAGGATATCTGACAACTCTTCAAGAGTAGCCAAATTCTCAGGCAAAGCGCGGATACGAACAAGAATATGCTGATACAACGGGATAATCTAAGGAGAAATGAAAGGTCAACACAGAACGATGAAGAAAATGAAAATGAAATGCCTACATCATAAGTAAAATGATCCTCCGTCCACACGCCACACTCATCTCCAAGCCACAAACACAAACTCTCCTTCACCGTCTGTAACACACTCAAACAAAACTCAGCCGGACAATTCTCCACTACACCCATCAGAGAACGCGCAAGCCACATTGCTATAGCTTTATTCCTAGGCTCAGGTGGATACGTTGCACGCATGGTGTCTGACACCAACTCCAAGAGATTTTGAGGGATGTCACGCATCTCGGAGGATTCGAGATGAGAAAGAAGGTTGTCGACGAGGCGGATGGAAGATGTTGGAGAAGCACCTGGGGTTTGGAAACATGATACAAAGTCTGCGATGCTGTCAAGGATGGTGGAAGAATCTACGCCATGGTCGAGAGCCTTGTTAGTCGTATAATTGAGGAGGTCTTCCCATAAAGAATAATCATCGCTACCAATATTCCATGTATGCGGATCACTACAGAGAGGGAGTTCAAGTCAAACTCACAACACCAAAGAGAGTCACGGCCAAAGCAGAAAAGAAACCTACGTGAATGGCACCCCAAGAAGTACCACAGCTCCCTCCCAATGACCTTCTCCATCTCTCCACTGCTCGACACTACTCCTCCACACCGCATTTGTAAAATCTTGCGTCCATTTGAATGGTTTCTCCCTAGTTCCACTGATCGCACCACCTTCTTTAAACCCCCAAAACGCACGAAGAGCACCAGCACCACATACTCCCAACACGCTAGCACATAGAGAAACCCATATATTCCTCGTCGATTCTCCTGAATCATCGAAAACTCCGTCCAACCTCGCATTCTCGGGTACAAGCAACGCTTCCATCTTTATCAAACAGGTTAACAATGCTTCAGCAGCTGGGATGAGAGCCACTTGAGGGAAGATGGTTCTCATCGTTTGCCATAGCCCGTTGACAACAACGAGGCGGAGTTCGGCATTTGTACAGTGGGTTGTACCTTTGCACTCTGGAACGGAGTCATCTGAGCTAGGGATATTGTCGGCTGGGCCTGGGGCCGTTACTGGTGCTCGCGTTGGCACGAAGTCGAGTTCAGGGTCTTCGAGAACACCAACCAGATACTTCACGGCTCGTAAGCCAAACACAGCCGTAGCGTCATCATCGCCTGTTTCTGTAAGACAGTCCCATTAATAACTGGAAGTATGAAGACTAGAAAAACACACACCTTGCAAACATCCGACATTAGCCTTGAGTAGACCAGCCCAAATTTCAACAGCATTTGGCTACACCAATAGATTCAATGAACATCTCGGCAAAAGAGCACATAAGAAACTTATGACCCACCGGCAACTCAGAGCCATCAAACATGTGCGAAGCACCAAGCGCAATCCACCACGCCCTCATCATCCCTTCAAACACCCATTGCGTCGACATCTCCTCTCTTGTCAGACATCGGATGTCCTCAACCGTCGACACCTGTTCGAAAATAGGTTCCACAACATCTTTTAGGGACTTGAACTCCGCCGTCAAAAGTCCAGGGAGCGAAGAGAATAAGGATCTCGGGAGGAGCAATGAGCTACTCCAGGGATAATCGGCCCCGTTGATATGCGCATTCTCAGAAAAGCTAACCATGTACTGCATCACGTCCACTGCGTCTTGACATGTTTTCCCCGGCTTGGCAGCCATCTGTTGTAATATTTCGATGGAATGCCAAAGAGGATCGTCACTGGAAATTTCTTCTCCGAGGAAAGCTCCTATGGTTGAAACCCCCGCTTTACATTCCACGGCGGTTTGTAGCATCCTGAGATGGATGCGACGCGCTTCCTGCCTCCGGACGCGTACTTCATTATCTACCTCCGACTCTTCATCTGAATCAACTGGAAGGGGTGGTTGAAAGTAAACCCAAGCAAGAGGTCGTATTAAGAGACAACCCAGAGCACGGACAGAGGGTTTCTTGTGTTTCAGACCCATGCACAATAGCAATGAAATGATTTTGATGACACGAATATCTTCACTAAGTCTTGAACCGAGCAGAACAATGAAGGAAGCAAGAACGCTCAGTGCCCAAGCAGGACCTTGAGCAGGATGTTCTGGATCTGCGGCGACCAAAGTGGTTTTCAAAGTTCGCGAGATAGCCGCCTCCGCTGATTTTTCGAGTGAATTCTTGCCCGGAGAGCGCGTTGCAGTGGTTATATATGTAGCAACTGCGCGAGAAACCCGAGTATGAATCGGAGACAATGGAGTAGAGGTGGAACCGAGCGCGAAACCGCCCAACGCGTGGCATGCTTGTGTCCGTAGTGCGAGTGTGTTGGCGAGAAGTTTGGATAGAATAGAAGGGATGAGCGGGGAGAATGCAGGGACAAAAATGGTTGGTTCATGGATACAGAGATCGTGGATTGCCTAGTTTATTTATGAAATCAGGAAAGAACGATATAAAGATAAAGAATATACGTACCTTTAGACTATCACTTGCGGAACCCTTTTTACCTTCCTTACCAAGTTCGCCATCCATACCACGACGTAGCGCGTACGCGATACGGTCAGCCGCAGGCCCGAGGATTGCAGCGGGTAGACGTTGAACTTGTAGGAGCCATATAGAGAGAGCACATGTCTTGCGTGCGTTTGGTGTTGGGAGATCGTCCGCCAACGGAATAGAAAGTACGGCGGTCAAAATATCACGAAGTTGTCCCTCTGAATGCAGAATTAGTATTGTCAAATAAATTTTAACGCATCGTTGCGTACCGTGGAAGACATTGAAAACTGCAGATACGGATAGCATGAAAGATAGCAGTTTGATGACAGAATGGGATGTTGTGCACAAGTCTCTCGCGTGTTTGACTTGTTCTTCTGTCATGCCACCCTTCTTTTTCGAAGGACTCAGCTTGGGCGAAGGAAGAGTGACCTTTGGTAGAACCTCGTCCTCGTTCGAATGGAAAGAAGGGGCCAATGGATCGATAAAAGCACAGCCGAGATCTCGCACAATCGCGTCAACAAAGGCTTGCGCGTTTTTCCTGAGAGGTTGGAAAAGGGGCCACGACGCGTCGGCATCAGTCGCGTTGGTGACGCTGGTGCGGAGCCTGGCAGCGAGAACATTATAACCTTCAATAAGCTGGCCTAAGTTGTTGCTATGCGAGCATTTGGCAATGATCTGGGATACAGGATGGTCGAGATAGTGGAGGTCCAGGAGAGCGTCGCTCGGTACTGGAGTCACATCGCGTTGTTTTACAACTTCTGGGACAGCTAAGGACGAGCCATTGTGACAAGGTTTTTTCAAAATAGACTTTTTCGCTTCAGGTCGGTGCTTTGAGGAAACTGGTGCGTCTTTTGGTGGCGTAGACAGACAGTGGAATGAATTGTGGCTCGCCCATACGACTGTGCGGGTGGAAGGACCTGCTACAGAGAACTTGTTTTCCTTGTCTTTGTCAGTCCTATGCGAGGAATTGGGAGGGGTTAACAGACTCATGACTGAGGAGGGAAGAGAGAGCCAGGTGTCACACAAACGGCCTCTCTGTCACCCATTAAACGCGCCATGCGCGTTATTTGCCTCTGTTTGGCACGTCGCGTACGTAAAATCTTTTCATTCAACTACGCGCTGCTGCTAGTATAGTAGCTGAAGTCGACATTGATTGTAGATACATTCTGTGTTGAAGTATTTCGACTGTGACTTGTCCTATTGCTAAGTCATTCGTTTATCTAATTGTTTTCTTTTAATTACATAATCCCTTTTTACTTATGTTTCGTGTCATCTCACTTGTGTCTCATCTTCGTATAGAAGCTGAGACGTGAGTAATTATATTATCTCTCATACACATAGACTTATACCGTATAGTTACTTGTTCTAGGTATATAGTCCTAATGTGATGATCTTCGTATAGAAGCTGAGACTTACTTGTTCTAGCTGTGACATTATCTCAACAGGTTATGGGCCCCGGAGACACAATGTCTACCATCACAATGAACTCCAATTCTGATTCCACTAGTCTAGCTGTA
>Ga0193743_1000353_pt1 | contig 36217 bp, 33 predicted proteins | sample L2c2metaG_FD_143038 | JGI IMG/M metagenome (GOLD analysis project Ga0193743, IMG submission 143038) | Soil microbial communities from a riparian zone of the East river system, Colorado, United States - L2c2 | ecosystem: Environmental > Terrestrial > Soil > Riparian zone | place: USA: East River... | reverse complement strand
ATTTTCCTTCTTCGCGACCGCCAGTTCCATCCTCAGGTTGGGCGCCATTCCGGTCCTGGCGGACATCGACCCACACACCTACAATCTCGACCCGAAAGCCGCGGCGATGGTTTTGGAGAAGCATCCTGCCACTCGCGCCATCCTCCCAGTACATCTCTACGGCCAGTGCGCCGACTGGACCGCCCTGACCGCCACGGCAGCCACCCGCAACTGTCTGCTGATCGAGGACGCGGCACAGGCTTTTGGAGCAAAGTGGGGTGGCATTTCCGCGGGTGCGCTCGGAACAGCCGCAGCTTTTAGCTTTTATCCCACCAAAAACCTCAGCGCGGCGGGCGAAGCTGGCATGGTCACCACATCCAGTCCCGCCATCGGGCGGCGCGTGCGTAGCCTCCGCGCACACGGCATGGAGGTCCGCTACCACCACGAAGAGATCGGTTGGAACAGCCGGCTGGACACTCTGCAAGCTGCGGTTCTGCTGGTGAAACTGCGCCACGTGAACGAGTGGAACGAGCGCCGCCGAGCCCTGGCCGCGCGTTATCAAGAGCTCTTCACCGCCGCTGGAGTCGTCGAGCCCGGCCCGTACCCCGACCGTGGCCTGGTACTGCCCTGGGTAGACCCTCGCGCGCATCATGTCTTTCACCAGTTCGTCATCCGCGTTGCGCGCCGCGAGGAGCTACGCACATGGCTCACTGGCCTAGGCATCGGGTCGGAGGTCTACTACCCCCTCGCGCTCCATCAGCAAAAGGCTTTGGCCTCGCTTGGTTATCGCGAAGGTGCCTTTCCGGAGAGCGAGCGCGCCGCCCGCGAGGTGCTGGCACTCCCCATCTTCCCGCAGCTCCGCGACGACGAGCAGGAGCAGGTGGTCGGCGCGATTCGCGGTTTTCTCAACCAGACCTGAAAGAAAGTTCCCCCAAGATTGCGGGTGCCGTGTAGTCTTCACGGCGAAGCCCCCACGATGATCCCGGAGAGTGAAAGGACTGACCATGTCAGAATCGCAGTCGAGCTCGGGCCTGAATCGCAGGACTTTATTGAAGGGAGCGCTTACAACGGCTGCCCTAACCGCCGCGATTCCCCGCGCAATGCGGGCACAGCCGAACGCCATTTCTCCATCGGCCGCTCTGGAACGCCTGATGAAGGGGAATGCCCGGTACATGCGCAATCAGATGGATTTAAAGGATTTCAGCGCCGGCCGCGCAGCCCTCGCGCAAGCGCAATATCCAATTGCGGGAATTCTTGGTTGTGCGGATTCACGGGTTTCCACAGAATTCATCTTCGATCAGGATCCGGGAGAGCTCTTTGTCTGCCGTGTCGCGGGCAACTACATGAACGTGGATATCCTCGCGAGCCTGGAGTATGGGGTCGCGGTGCTGGGAACCCCACTGATCATGGTGTTGGGACACACGAACTGCGGCGCGGTCAAGGCAGTCATCCAGTTTGAGAAGGATCACAAGCCGCTTCCCGGGCACCTGCAGATGCTGCTGGATGCGGTGTCGCCCGGAGTTACTGAAGCTATCCGCCAGGGACCCACGGATCTGTTGGATCATGCGATCGAAGCCAATGTCCGCCATAATGCGCAACGCTTGCGCCAGGCGCACCCGGTAATCGCGAAAGCGGTAGAGGAGAAACGCGTCGAAGTCGTGAGTGCCGTCTACGAATTAGCTACGGGGCAAGTTCGCCTGCTGAAATAGATCTCCGCTTGAACGACACTCCGCAGGTGAAGTCAGCGATGGTGGCGTCGCGCTGCGCGTCCGGCCTTGCGCATCTGTGACTCGGCGGAAGCACTCGATGCCAGCTTCGGCATTGGCTCGCCTGGCGCCGCAACCCGTCTTACCGTTTCACCGTCCAGTCGGTACTTGATCGAAACAGTAGGCACTGGCACCAGCCTTCCCGTATCGGGATTCAGCGCCGGTACTGCACCTGCCGCGGCAAGTTTCAGCGTAAACGTCGGCACCCGCGGTCCCTTCGGATCGAGCACTTCATGGCTTACGATGACCGGCAGGTATCCCGCCACATCGTTCATGCGCAGACCGCCTTCATAGCGGTGCTTGCGGTCATTCCACACCAGCAGACGCACGCGCGAATAGGCATAGGGCAATCCGTTCTGGTACGGACTCAGCACCATGACGTACTCCGGCGCCTGCCCGTCCGGGAATGGCGATGAGGCATCCGGTATCTTCGCCAGCAAGTACGCACCCACGATCCTTTGGCCCTCCGCGTAGCGCACCACCTCGTCCGGCACGTCCACATCCAGCCGGCGCGCCAGCAGCCAGCCCACGCGGTCGTGGCGGTCGCGAACCAGCCACCAATCTTCGTACTGGGGAGGCGGCGCGTTGGGGTCCACCGGCGCCGGCGTGGGAACAAACGCGCTGCCCGGCGCGATTGGCGGTGCAGGCGCCTTGCCCAGCACACCCGGGCCTTTCGGCGTCGGCCCTTTGCCCTTTGCGATCAACTCCATCAGCCGGCTGGCAGCCGCATGCGCCCGATCCTCCGCCGCCCGGCGTTGCTGCTCGCGGTACGCCTCTTGAGGCGTGAGCTTCTTAATGCTTGCCCGCTCCAGCAGTTGCAGCTTGTCGCCTTCCGGCAGCAGGAAGAAACGGTCCGTATCGCGCCCCGGTGAGAGATGCGTGTAGAGCTCATCCCGCAGAACGCCGGTAGCGACTACCGGATCTTTCGCATGATCGCGGCTGAGCGTCTCGAAGGCGTTGTAGGTTGGCTGGTCGATGACGAAATGCTCCTCGATCCAGCCGGTCTTACCATCTGGCGTGCGCACCTGATAGAAACGGCGATCGTGCCCCAGCACCGCCAGCTTCTCCCCATTGCTGACCGGAGCGATTTTGCTCGAGACCGGCGCGATTCGATCACGCAGCCATGCTTGTTTCGCTATGACATAGACAACGTCTGTCGCGCCGGACGCAGCGCGATGACAGCCGCTACAGAGAAAGCCAGAGACAAGCGCGAGCGTCCACGCCGCGGCATTGCGCGAAGTGAGAGGGAGAATTCGCCTGCTCCATAGTTCTTCGACCACGATCTCTTTCAGGTATACAGGCGCAGCCGCACGCTGGGGAGTCCCGCCGGTGGAACCTGCGAGGGCGTGGAACCAAATCAGAACAGCCGGAGTTACAACTGTTCATGCTGCATAACACTTCAATGTGTGCTGGCGATGGCCGACGCTCCCGTTGCGTTCGTCGCCGTGGCGCCCGGATTAATTTTTCCGGCGGTCGTGCTATCGAAGGAGAACAGCTGTAAATCCGGACTGCCCCCAAGATTTGCGGAAAGCAGAAACTTCTTTGACTGATCGAGTGCCAGGGCGCTAGGCCCCGCACCCACCGAGGAGAATGGTGAACCGGCGAGCGCCGTAAGGGTGCCGGAAGCGAGCACCGAATAGCCGCTGATTGTGGCGTCTGAGCCGTTCGCAGCGTAGAGAAAGTCGCCCGTGCCGTCAAAGGCAAGAGAGCGCGGTTGGGCGCCCGCCTTGAATGGTGAGCCGCTGATCTCTGTGAACTGGTTGGCGCCAATCGTAAATACACGCACCCCGTTATTCGTCTCGCCGACAAAGAGGGCGGTGCTGGCCGCGTTGACCGCGAGGCCCAGGTCCTGGTTCGAGATGCCGTTGGGTGCCTTCGGACTGATGATCTGCGTGTTGGCCGAGAGACCGCCGCTGGTGTTGAACGGCAACGGAGCCACGCCTAGCTGTCCCAGCGTGACGAAGACATAGCTGCTGTTCGGCGCAACGGCGATGTTCGTCACGGAAGCATTGCCGGTGTCCGTTCCGCTCGTAAAGGTAATTGAAACGGGTGAGCCAGTCACCTCGGCGAGCGTGCCATCGGAGTTGATGAGGTACTCGCCCACGGCCGGAACGCCATTCGCAAGGCCGGCAACCAACAGATATTTGCCAGAGGGATCGACCGTCAGGGCCAATGGCGCGACATCCTGCACTAAAACATTACTATTGATCAACGTCGTCACGCCGGTTGTGCTGGCGATGCCCAGGCCATAGACGCCGATCCCCGCGACCCCGGCGTACAGGAACGTGTTGGCGGGTGTAACCGCGAGCGCATTGATCGCGGTCGTCGCAAACTGATTAGGAGAGCCGGAGAGCGTAGCCAGCGCCCCGGTGGTGGACACGGAATAGCCGACCAGCACGCCAGTCTGCGTCCCGACGTAGATGTAGCTGCCTGTACTGCCGCCGCCGCCGCCGCCGCCGCCGCCGCCGCCTCCCCCACCGCCGTCCTTATTGAAAAAATCACCGCATCCAGCAAGCAACAACACTGAAGCGCACAGAACACCCGCAAGCCATTCCCAACGCCGTCTGCCGAACATGTCACTCATCCTATATGTGCTCCGGAACACGTGCCCCGCCTGTCAGATCGCGGCGCAGGCCCATTCGCATCGACGCACGCGTTGCCCGGAACGTTCATCTGTGCAATCGCGGATGTGACGAAATGACTCAGGACTTGTTATTCGACGCCTGGTTCAGCTTCCTGGCAGTTGGCGCACAATCCCAGAACATCGACGGAATAGCGTTCCGCAACGAAGCCATTGGGCAGCCGGTGCGGCTGTGGCATGCCGCCAAGCTGCTCTTCATCCAGGTCGTAGATCGCTTTGCAGCGAGTGCAGACCATATGGTGGTGCGGACGATCGTTCATCTCCACGCGCAGTGAGCCGTGATGCATGCTGACTTCGCGGAAGAGGCCGCTGGCGATGAACAGATGGATGTTCTTGTAAACCGTGGCCAGCGAGATGGACGGGATACGCTCCTGCACACGTTCGTAAACCTCCTCCGGGCTGGGGTGTCCGGGAATGCCCTGCATCACCTCAAACAGCACCTGCCGCTGGTGCGTGACAGTGATCCCATGCGCGGTGCACAGGTCGCGAAAAGACCCACTTTGCCTCGCTATGTGTGCAGTCGACATACTGTCGTAATTGGAAAATAGTTATTGAAAAGTGTCAATTCCTCATGAATCGCACGGAATCAATTCGGACGGTCTCGCCATCCGCGCCCGAAGCGCTCGTCCAGCGGCTGTCTTCCGCGAAAACCGGCCTCCAGCGTATGCCAGTACTCGATCCGCGTCTCCCCGCGCCGCCAGCACAGCAAAACCAGCTCGCCGTCGATGCGGCATGGAAAGTCCAGCAGCCCGGTATCTAAGTCCTTTACCTGCACGCCGATGGAGTCGATTTCCCCCAGCGATTCCTTAGCCTTTTGGACCTGTGCTTCGGCCTCGGTCCGGTTGCGTGCTACGCCCGCAATATCGACGGTCATTCCACCCGAAAGAAAGATGCGCTGCCGCAGTGACTGAAGTTCGCCTTCGAGCCGTTCGGCCTCTTCCTTCGCGGCCATCACCTGCCCCAACAGTGACTCCACTATAGGTAGCAGTGCGTTCGCCTCTTCGAGTGTGAACGTCTTCATGCGCTCCTTTGCACCGCCGGTGCATGCACCTCCGCCGGACGGGCCTTCGGTGTAGGAACGCCAATTTCGAGCATGCGGTCCAACGCCACCTTGGCCCAGTGTTTCACATCTTCCTCCACCCGGATGCGGTTCACCACGCGGCCTTCCACCAGGTTTTCCAGCGCCCAGGCAAGGTGCTGCGGAGAGATGCGATACATGGTGGTGCACAGGCAGCCTGTATCGTCGAGCGTCATCACCAGCTTGCCTTTGGCGGCAAACCGTTTCGCCAGCCGGTTCACCAGGTGGATCTCCGTCCCGATGGCGAATGTGCTGCCCTCCGGCGCCTTCTCCACCAGTTCGATTAGCCGCTCGGTCGAGCCCAGCGCGTCGGCCTTCTGGCAGACCTCCCAACGGCACTCCGGGTGCACGATCACCTGGATCCCGGGATACTTCGCCCGCATGGCATCGACGTGGCTGGGCAGGAAACGCTGGTGAACGGAGCAGTGCCCCTTCCACAGGATCACCTTCGCCGCGCGCAGCCGGTCTGGAGTCACACCGCCGTTGATCTGCCAAGGGTCCCACACCACCATCTCGTTCATGGGAATGCCCATGGCATACGCGGTGTTACGGCCAAGGTGCTGGTCGGGCAGAAACAGGATCTTTTCACGCCGCTCAAACGCCCAGTCGAATGCCGCTGCTGCGTTGGATGAGGTGCAAACCAGTCCGCCCCGCTCTCCGCAAAAGGCCTTGATGGCTGCGGTGGAATTCATGTAGGTCAGCGGAGTGACTTTGTCCTCGCCCAGACCCATGCGCTCGATCGACTCCCAGCAATCTTCCACCTGGCTGATCTCCGCCATATCGGCCATGGAGCAGCCTGCGTTCAGGTCAGGCAGAATGACCTGCTGGCCTGCTTTGCCAAGCACGTCGGCGCTCTCCGCCATGAAGTGCACGCCGCAAAAAACGACGTAGCGCGCATCCGTGCTGGCAGCGATCTTGGAGAGGCGATAGGAGTCGCCGGTGTAATCGGCAAATCGAATGACCTCGTCGCGTTGATAGTGATGGCCGAGCAGGATGGTGCTTTTGCCAAGACGTCTGCGCGCAGCGGCAATGCGCTCATCCATGGTGTGATCAGGCAGGGTGAGGTAGTTCTCAAGCGAGCAGGCTTCGCCCTCGGAGACCGGGGCATCAGCTACACGCGTAGCAGGGGCATCTTCCACCAGCAGTTCCATCGTCTTCCGCCTTCAGTCCGGCCGCCCTATAGGCGCCGAACGGGGATGTTGAAAGCACTCTCGGATTGCAGCCGGCTCGCTGCGAAGCTTTCGCTCCGCCCAACCTGCGGGGATGTTGCAATCTCGTTACAACAGATGCTCGTCCGAATCAGCACGACGCAAATTTGACGTGCCGGACATCGCCTCTGTTAAAGCCAGTGTAATACAGCGAATTACTATGAGTAATGAAACCGGTAGCGCCGCTCGAAACGTTCTTTCGGAGAGATCGGCGCTGCAACCAATTTGGAACGTCGGGCGCGAGCGTATCTCACCATCACCGCTCGTCTTCCCGGGAAGCCAAGTCGAGCCGGTGACGGGTATAGTTGGAAAGGAATGCCACTGCCAGCCATCTTTTGCCTCTGCCTTTCCTCTCTGGCGCACGTGGCGGACGCTCCGCTGCCACCCGTCCGGTTGGGAACTTTTGGCGTCGGCGACACCCTCCTGATCGTCGTAGTCGCCCTGATCGTCTTCGGCCCCAAAAAACTGCCCGAGATCAGCCGCCAGGTCGGCAAACTGCTCTACGAGTTCCGCAAGGCCTCCAACGACTTCAAATTCCAGATCGAAGAGGAGTTGCGCGCCTCCGAACAGGCGGAACGGCAGAAGGAGCTTTCCGCCCAGGCCGCCGTCTCCCAGCCGGCAACTCCCGTGGCCATCACAGCCGGCGAAACAGTAAGCGCAGAGCCGGTGACCGAGGACGCCCGGGCGCAAGAGAACACCCCAGAGCCCTCTACGCCAACTGCCGAGACCACACCAGAAACCCCCGGCACGCCGACTATCCAGCCGCCGGCCAGCGGTCTGCCGGTCAGCACCCGCTCGCCTTACCGTGCCGTCGAAAACACAGAAGGCGCCACGGAAATGACCGCCGCCGGCCAGTCATTAGACGAGCCGCAGTCATTCGATGAGCCGCAGGGCCTCGATGAACTGGAGGCAAACGCGCAGGATGCTGTGAGGGCCGCGGCTGCCGACCCCTCCTACAACCAGACCGGGGACGCGGTACCCACCCACCATGGATGATGATCTTGTCGAGCGCGCACGCAACGCGGTGACCGAGCGTGCCGAGCTGCCAGGCATGAGCCTGATTGAGCATCTCGAAGAACTCCGCCGCCGGCTGATCCACTCAGCGGTCTATCTGGTGCTCGGCTTCTTCATCGCCTACGGCTTCCACAATCGGCTGACAACGCTTCTGGAACAGCCCCTCAACACTGCGCTGACAGCGCATCATCTGCCGACCGGCCTCGTCTATCTGAACCCGGTGGAGCCGTTCAATTTTTCCTTGAAGCTGAGCTTCATTGCCGGCGCCATCATGGCGTCGCCATTCATTCTGTATCAGGTGTGGCTGTTTATCTCGCCCGGGCTGTATCGCAACGAGAAGCGGTACGTATGGCCGTTCATGGGCGCCACCGTCACTCTCTTTCTGGGCGGCGCGTACTTCGGCTACCACTACGTCTATCCCGGCGCCCTGGATTTCCTGCTCGGCTACGGCAAGCAGTTCACCCCCATGGTCACCATCACCGAATATTGCGACCTGTTCATGACCGTGATCCTGGGAATGGGCGCCAGCTTCGAGCTGCCGGTGATCGTCTACTTCCTGGCACTGTTCGGTATCGTGACTCCCAAATGGCTCTGGAAGAACATCAAGTACGCCATTCTCGTCATTGTGATCATTGCGGCGGCGATAACCCCTACACCGGATCCGTTTCAGGTCCTGGTCTTTGCCACCCCGATGCTGGGGCTTTACCTGCTGGGCATTCTCATAGCCTACCTGGTGCATCCGTCGCGGCGAGACCGCAAGAAGGAGGCTGCATCCTGAGTCGCCGATCCTGTTTGCCTTTGCTCGCCCTTCTACTGCTGCAACTTCCCCTGTTGCGAGCGCAGTCCTCCCATGGGCAATCTACAGCTCAATTTAGCGGCGCAAAGGCGCTGGAATACGCGCGGCAGTTCGTGGCCTGCGGGCCGCGCTTCAACGGCAGCGCCGGACTGCTCTGCGCGCAAAATTATCTCAAGACGCAGTTCGCGCATGACAGCCTTCAGGCGGACACCTTCATAGCCTCCACGCCTGCCGGACCGCAGCAGATGACCAACTTCATCGTGCGCTTTCCTGGTAAAAAGGATGGCGTGATCGTCCTGGCGACGCACTACGAAACGAATTATCCGCTCCGCACCACCTCCTTCGTGGGCGCGAACGATGGCGCGGCCACCACAGGGCTGCTGCTGGAAATTGCAAACCATCTTCGCGGACGCACACTGGACGGCTATAGCGTGTGGCTGGTCTTCTTCGATGGTGAAGAGGCCGTGGAGAGCTGGGGCCCATCCGATTCGCTCTATGGCAGCCGGCACCTGGCGGCGAAGTGGCAGATGGATGGCACGCTGAAGAAGATCAAGGCGCTCCTGCTCGCCGACATGATTGGGGATCGCGACCTGGATGTAACGCGGGTAACCACGGCGACACCGGCGATCGAAGACCTGGTCTACGAAGCAGCGAAGAGGACCGGCAACGCGAGCCATTTCTTCAAGACCGAAGCCGCGGAGGAGGATGACCATCTGCCATTCGTGCAGCGAGGTGTGCCCTCCGCCGATGTGATCGACGTGAACTACGGTCCGCATGACGCCGAACACCCCGACGGCTGGCACCACACGCCCGAGGACACGCTGGACAAATTGAGCGCGAAAAGCCTGACCATCTCCGGGGAGGTGTTTCTGGAAAGCATTCGCTTGTTGAATACTCGTTAGGTGACTATCGCCGGCGCACCCCTCACATATTGGATCGGCTTCCACGCGGTCGTTGTACTGCTGCTGGTAATCGATCTCGTCCTCCTCGGCCGCGGGAGCGAAGGCCCGCGCTTTCGCAGCGCTCTCGCGTGGACGATATTTCTCATGGTGCTGGCCCTGGGCTTCGCCGGCTTCCTGCTACACACTCAGGGGCCGGAGCATGCGCTGGAGTTCATCTCCGGCTACGTGCTGGAGGGCTCGCTTTCGGTCGACAACCTCTTTGTTTTTCTGGTCCTTTTCGACAGCTTTGGCCTCACGGTCGCCGAACAGCATCGCGCTCTTCTCTACGGCGTGTTGGGCGCCATTGTGCTGCGCGCAGTTTTCATCGTGGCCGGCGTCGCGCTGCTCGATCGCTTTGAATGGATGCAGTACGTCTTTGGCGCGCTGCTGCTCTATGCCGCGTGGCGGCTGATGCGCCAGAAGAAGGGAGACGAAGCCGCCCCAACCATCTCACAATGGGTGAAGAAGCGCGGCTGGCGTGTGTCGCCCATGCTGCTGGCTGTGATCACTATCGAAGTCACCGACCTGGTCTTCGCGATAGACTCGGTGCCGGCAGTGCTCGGTATAACGCATGACACGTTCATCGTCTATACCTCTAACATCTTTGCCATCCTGGGACTGCGGTCGCTCTATTTCGTACTGCAGGGCCTTTTGCATCGGCTGCATCTGCTGCACTACGGCCTGGCGGCCATCCTGGCCTTTGTTGGCGGGAAGATGATTGCAGCGCCCTGGATTGAGATACCAACGGTCTGGTCCCTGGTCATCATTGTTGGCACCGTAGCTAGCTTTGCGGCCGCTTCCCTGCTGCTGCCGGTTCGGCAAAACTCAACGTAGCGCTGGCAACTCCGGCTGCGGGTCTTTCTGGTTCTGCACTGGAAGCAGCGGCCCGAAGCGAACTGAGTCACCGAGCAGATGTGAGTGCGTGCCGAATCGCACATCGTCGCGCTGGGGAAAATCGTTGCGATAATGTGCACCACGGCTCTCCTCACGCGCCAGCGCGCAGACCACGATTGCACGCGCCACGCGGGCCAGCGACCGCGCTTCGTATTCACGCCGTGTCCACTGCGCGGACGGGACGGCGGCCGCGTAACGCGTCGCCTCGGCGAGGTCGATGCTCTTCAGCAGCTCTCGATCGCGCAGCAGGCCAGCTTGCTCCCACATCTGTTGCTGCAGGCGCTGGATCGCTTCTTCGACTGGATGCAGCGGCGCATCGCTCGCCGGTAACGGCGACTCCGGTGCGCCGGCCTTCACAGAAATCCCGCTCTCATTGCGCATGCTCTCTGCTGCGCGCGCGCCGAAGACCAATCCCTCAAGCAGCGAGTTGCTCGCCAGCCGGTTTGCGCCATGCACGCCCGTACATGCGACCTCACCGGCGGCGTACAGGCCGGGCAAGGATGTTCGTCCATCCACGTCCGTGCGCACACCGCCCATCAGGTAATGGGCTGCCGGCCGCACGGGAATGCGGTCACGCGCCAGGTCGAGGCCGTGCTGGTGGAGAAATCCGGAGATGCCCGGGAAGCGCGCGTCCGGATCGATGCCGGTGACGTGCAGCATGTCCAGATAGACCGGGAGTGACTCACCCGGACGCGTACCCATTCCTTCGCGCGTGATGGCGCGCGCCACCACATCGCGCGGCGCCAGCTCCAGCAGCGGATGATAGCGATGCATGAAGCGCTCTCCAGCCGCATTCACCAACCAAGCACCTTCGCCGCGCAGCGCTTCGGAGAGTAGAAAGCGCGGCACTCCCGGCAAGCTCAGCGCGGTGGGATGAAACTGGTAGAACTCCATGTCGGCGAGCTCGGCGCCCGCAGCGAGCGCGGCAGCGATGCCGTCACCGGTGGCCACGGCAGGATTGGTCGTATCGCTGTAGACCTGCCCTGCCCCACCGCTGGCCAGAAGGACGGAACGCGCATGTACTGTCCGGACTTCGCCGTTCTCATCGAGCAGGAGCGCTCCGCTGACCCGCCCATTCGATGTGAGGAGATCGGTCAGCAGGGTCCACGGCAATAGCGTGATGCCTCGCGTCGCAGAGGCGTGAGCCAGCAGCGCACGGCCAATCTCCCGGCCTGTGGCGTCGCCGTTCGCGTGAAGAATGCGGTTGCGGCTATGCGCGCCTTCGCGCGTCAACATCAGCTCGCCAGCCTGCTCACCGGTTGCATAGCGATCGAAGCGCGTGTCCCAGCGCAGCAGCTCTTCCACCCGCGCCGGACCCTCTTCGACCAACACTCGCGCCGCGGTCGGATCCACCAGGCCATCCCCCGCGGCGAGCGTATCTTCCAGATGCAACTCGACGTCCTCGGCACCGCTGATCGCGACCGCGATGCCGCCCTGAGCATATTGTGTATTCGATTCGCCGAGCGCTTCCTTGGTGACCACAAGGACGCTGCCGGACGCTGCCAGCGTAATGGCAGCGCGAAGACCCGCAATCCCGGCGCCAATGATCAGGAAATCTGTAACGGCGGGAATCTTTATGGCGTCTTTCCCCATATATGGCGAGGCTATCATTGCGCGCACCCGGATTCATCATTCGTGGCAGGCACCTGCGGTACGATGAGCCGAGTGCATACTCTTCCTGTCCAAGCTGCTTCGGCCACGTACAACGTGTTGCTGGATGACGGGCTTCTGGCCGATCTGCCGCAGCATCTGCGCGCCATCTTCGGCCATCAGCCGCGACGCTATTTTGTTGTGACTTCACCGGAGATCTGGGCGCTCTGGTCCGATGCCTTTCTCAGTGGCTTCGCCTCCGATGCGGAACCCCCCATCCTGCTGCTGCCAGCGGGCGAGCAGCATAAACGCCTGGCAGCACTGGAAAGGCTGGCGCAGCAACTGGCGGCGGCAGGAGCTGACCGCAGCTCGGTGCTGATCGCCTTTGGGGGTGGCGTCATCGGCGACATGACCGGCTTTCTCGCCGCCATTTACATGCGCGGGATTGACTTTATTCAGGTACCGACGACGCTGCTGGCCCAGGTGGATTCCTCGGTCGGCGGCAAGACCGGCCTGAACCTTGCTACAGGCAAAAATCTCATCGGCAGCTTCCATCATCCGCGCCTGGTGCTCGCCGATACCGCGGTGCTCAGCACCTTGCCGCTGGCTGAGTTACGCGCCGGACTCTTCGAGAGCCTGAAGGCAGGGCTGATCTACGACAGTGAGCTCTTCACGTACATCGAGCAGCATGCCGAAGCGCTGCTGCGCCAGGAGACCGAACCGCTCACCTGCGTCATCGCGAAGTCAGTGCACATCAAAGCGGATGTGGTGTCGCAGGACGAACGCGAAGCCGGCCTGCGCATGATCCTCAACTTCGGCCACACGGTCGGCCACGCTATCGAATCGCTGACACACTATCGCGGCCCGCTGCACGGTGAGGCGGTGGGCTGGGGCATGCGAGTCGCCGTCGAAGCAAGCCGCATGCGTGGACTGCCGGACGCCGAGGCGGACCGCATCCTGGCCGCGATTGACGCACTGGGCCTGCCGCAGCTGCCGCGCCTCACCGCGCGGCGCCTGCTGAATGCCGCCGCGGGCGACAAGAAGCGCATCGGTGGTGTGCGTCACTTCGTGCTCCTGGAGCGCATCGGGCAGGCCAAAGTGGTGAACGACCTGACCGACGAGGAATTGCTCCATGCCATCCAACGTGGGCTGCGGTTGAGCCGAACAGCTGCGGGCAAATGACAGGATCGATACGTGTGGGAGCGCGTGGCGCACAACCGGCAGGCACCACCGGCGAACAGGACGCAGCCACGGCAGTTCGGGCGATGTTCGACTCGATCGCGCCGCGATATGACCTGCTGAACCACGTTTTGTCGGGATCCATCGACCGCTTTTGGTGGTGGCGTACCGCGCGGCATTTCCGTCATATTCTGTCTCATCCACAGGCACGCATTGCTGATGTCTGCTGCGGAACCGGCGACATGACGATGGCGTTGCTGCGCCGCCGTCCTCCACAAGCCACACCCGTGCTGGCCATCGACTTCTCGCACCAGATGCTTGTTCGCGGCGCCGCAAAGTTCGCAAAGCACGGAGCCATCGCGGTGGAGGCGGACGCACTGCATCTGCCGATCGCCGACGGCACGCTCCAACTCCTGACCACCGCCTTCGGCTTTCGCAACCTTGCCAATTACGAAGCCGGGCTGCGTGAGTTTTATCGCGCGCTGGCTTCGGGGGGCGAGCTCGGCATCCTCGACTTTAGCGAACCTGGCGGCATCATCGGCAAGCTCTACGCTTTCTACTTCCGGCGCGTGCTCCCACGCATTGGCCGTCTGCTCTCGGGCGCCAGCAGCGCCTACACTTACCTGCCCGCGTCTGTCGGGCGTTTTCCCAGCCCCTCCGAGATGCTTACGGCGCTCGAAGGCGCGGGTTTCCGCGATACCCGCTGGACCCCATACACCTTTGGCATCGCAGGCCTCTACACGGCGCGCAAACCATAGAAAATATACGCTGAGCCGCGCCCGGCCCTGCTGGCCCAGTGTGCTCAGCGGCGTGTAGGCTGTGGGCATGTCCCCGTCGGATGAGCCTATAAGCATGACGCAGGTTGGACGCGCCGTCGTGAAGCAGAAGCGAAGCGCCGCGCTGATGTCCCTGCTGGCGGCATGCGGCATGACTGCGCTCAAGCTGATTGCCGGCCTGCTGACAGGCAGCCTCGGCATGCTGTCCGACGCTGCGCACTCCGGCCTCGATCTGCTGGGCACCGCGCTTACGTTGATCTCCGTCCGCATCTCGGACAAGCCTGCCGACGAGGACCACCCCTACGGTCATGCAAGAGTAGAGACACTCTCCGCCTTCACCGAAACCTTCCTCATGGGCGCCTCCTGCGTGTGGATCGTGGTCGAGGCGATCATGCGTATCTTCGTCGCGCCGGTAATCGTGCGTCCTTCCGTGTGGCCATTCGCTGTGCTCGCGCTTTCGATCACAGTCGATCTCAGTCGTTCTCGGGCTCTCAAGCATATCGCGGAAGTATCGGGCTCACAGGCGCTGGAAGCAGATGCGCTTCACTTCGCCTCGGACATCTGGTCCAGCACCGCAGTCGCTGTTGGACTCGCAGCTTCCTACGCCGGTGCGTATTTTGGCATTGGCTGGCTGCGCTATGCAGACCCACTGGCGGCGCTCGTCGTCTCCGCCGTCATCCTGCGCTTCGCCTGGGGACTTGCACGCCGCACGACCTTTGAACTGCTGGATACAGCACCGGCTGGTGCGAGCCAGCGCATCGTCCATGCTGTGGAACACATCGAGGGCGTGGTGAAACTGGAACAGGTGCGCGTGCGCCGCTCCGGGAACAGCGTTTTTGCCGATCTGCGGGTGGCGGTACCGCGCTTCGACACCGCGGAGCACATCGAGGTCCTGGTGCAGCGGATCACCGCGGCGGTCAGGGCAGTGGTTCCCGGTGCCGATGTCACCGTGCGCACTGTACCCCGTCAGGCATTGGGTGAAAACATCTTCGATCGCATCCGGGGCGTGGCCGCCTTGAACAATGTCACGTTGCACGATCTGAGCGTAGAGCAGGAAGAAAGCGGCCTGCGCGTAGAGCAGCACATCGAGGTGGCCGAGTCGCTGCCGCTGGTGGAAGCGCATCGCTTCGTCTGCGAATTGGAAGAGCAGATGTATCGCGCGGCGCCTGAAGTCAGCAACGTGCTGACGCACATCGAAAGCGAGCCCGCTACCATCGAAGCGGCAGCCACCATCGATCGAGACAGACGCTTGGAGGAAGACCTGCGCGGTGTGGCAAAAACGCTGCCGGAGATTATCGACATCCACGAAGTCGCGGTATCGCGCATGGGAGACCGTCTGCATCTCTCTTGTCACTGCACACTTCCCGACGCTTTGCCCATGCATCGCGTACATGACGTCATCACATCTCTCGAGGATCGTATGAAGCTGGAACGCCCCGAGATCTACCGCATGCTCGTGCATCCGGAGCCGGAGGCCGACAACCGGCACGAAGGCCGCCGGTGCAATCGCGAGGAAAACGTGAACAACCTGGAGGAGAAGAATGATCGCGAAGACGGAGTGGCAGCACGATCAGATCTACGCAGCCACATCGGATAGCGGGCACACGCTGACCTTCGACGTTGCTCGCGTCGAGGGGCCCACGCCGATGGAATGCGTGCTGATGAGCCTGTGCGCCTGCACGTCAGTCGACGTCATCAGCATTCTCACCAAGAAGCGCGAGCCCTTTACCGCGCTGACTGTATCCGCGAAGGCCGAGAAAGCGAAGGAATCGCCCAGCGTCTTCACTGATATCGAGCTGCTCTATCGTGTCACCGGCAAGGTGAGCCACAAGAGCATGGAAGACGCAGTGAGGCTCTCGAAGGAAAAGTACTGCTCCGTCTCAGCAATGCTCGAAAAGACAGCGAAGATCACCTTCACCGTCGAGTACGCCGACGCATGATCCGCCGGCTCTTCCAGTTCGCGCTGGTGCTGGTGCTGCTGGTGGTGGTCGCCATGGTGTCGGCACTGACGACCATGCACTTCGCTATCCACGGCGCCGAGGTGAAGGTTCCCGACTTTCGGGGAATGACCGAAGCAGACGCGCGGCGCCAGGCCGCCGCCGCCGGCTTGGAGGTGAGCATCGACGACCACTTCTACAGCGCCGTGGTGCCGGAATCGCGCATCGTGACCCAGTCGCCCGCGGCCGGAGCCATCGTGCGCAGCGGATGGCAGGTGCGGCTCGGGCAAAGCCTCGGGGCGCAGAAGGTAGGTGTCCCGTCGCTCGTCCATGACCAGGAGCGGGCGGCTGCATTGGCGATCCGGCGCGCCAATCTGCAGCTTGGCACCATTGCGCATATGCCTTACGCACTCGCAGAACCCGGTACGGTGATCGCCCAATCGCCGGATGCGGGTGCCGCCTCCGTGGATCGGCCGAATGTGTCGCTGCTGCTGAGCGCGACCGTACCGCCGGAAGCGGCCGGCTATGTGATGCCGGACTTCCTCAACCAGCCGGCAAGGATCGCGGATGCAGCGGTAGACAAAGCCGGCTTGAAGCTGGCGCCGCCGCTCTACCGCCAGGCGGAGATCCCTCCCGTTGCCCCCATTGCCGCGCCCGGCGCAGCACCCGCCCCGCCAACCTTGCCCGTGATGCCTGGCACTGTGCTCGCACAGGAGCCTGCCGCGGGTCAGCGTGTCGAAGCTGGCGGGACAATCCAATTCACGCTTGCGCAGTAGTTGGTTATGTCCGCGTCAGAATCGCGGCGAAGAATCCGTCACACGGCAATAGTCCCGGGAGCGTTTGCAGGTAGCCATCATCCAAGGTCGTCTCCCGCAGCAGTTGCGCGCCGTCGGAGTAAAGACTGCCTTCGGTCTGCATTGCGTTGAGGCGTTCACCCACGTCGAGCAAACGCGCCGTGGGCTCCAAGGCCAAGAGCGACTCAACGACAATCCTGTTCTCCTCGGGTTCGAGCGAGCAGGTGGAGTAGACCAGCCGCCCTCCCGGTGCGAGCACGCGATATGCCGAGCGCAGGATCGCAATCTGCCGCTCCTGCTGCCGCGGGAGATCGCTTGCCGCGAGCCGCAGCTTGATCTCCGGATTGCGGGCCAGCGTTCCCGTGCCGCTGCATGGCGCATCACACAGGATGAGATCGAAATCATCGCGAAACGGCAGAGCTGTCGCATCAGCCAGCACGCAGTGAATCTTCGACGTCAACGGCTCGCGCGCGAAGGTGCGGCGCATGGCGTTCAATCGCGATTCACTGATATCGCACGCGGTGATCTCGGCCCACGGATTCTTCTCGGTCAGGATCGCGGTCTTGCCGCCGGGCGCGGCACAGCAATCCAGTATCCGGCTGCCGCCACCGGCAAGCTCTGCAATCAGTTGAGATCCTTCGTCCTGAATCCGCATGCCTTCAGGTGCAGCGTTGCCATCGGAAAGCCGGCGCGCGCGCGTCAAAAGGGCACCAGGTGCCATCGACTCCGCATCACCTTCGTCCGCCACACGCAACCGCATCGCTACCGGCGGTGGCTGCTGATCGTAGGCCGTGATGGAAGCAACGGCATCGCGGCCAAACTGCCTCTTCCAGCGCGCAATCATCCATGCAGGGTGAGCGCTGACCGGGTCGAGTGTAATTGCCGAACGATTCTCGGCTACGCGGCGCAATACTGCATTGACCATGCCTGAAGCGAATGGATGGCCACTGACCTTGGTGAGTTCCACACTCTCCGCGAGAGCGGCATGGGCGGGAATGCGATCCATTCCCAGAAGCTGCCAGGCGCCCATACGCAGGGCAATGGCAACCTCAAGGTCCAGCGGCGACCTTCGCTGCACGTAGCGCGTGAGAATAGTGTCCAACGCAAGCTGCCAGCGCAGCACGCCCATCGCCAGCGCCGTGGCCAGGTTGCGATCCGCTTGAGTCAGCGACTCAATCGCGGGCGCACGCAGCAGATCGTCACAGTGAGTGTTGCGGGATCGCTCCATGGCCAGCAGCACGCGAAAAGCGGCCATGCGCGCGGGTGTCACTCGTGTTGTGCTGACGTGGGACGGCATCAGGAATCCAGGCGGTCGCCATCGACCACCCCGTGGCCGCGCAACAGATCGGCGGCCGGCATGCGACGCTTGCCTTCCAGTTGCAGCTCAGTCACTTCGAGCGAGGCACCGTCCCCTGCGGTAAAGAGCAGCCTGTCGCCGTCCACGCGAAAGATGCCTGGTTTGCCCTTCTGTGCGGTGGGCGCGGGCACCATCCGGTGTAGGGTCAGCTTTTTCCCACGCACCGCCGTCCACGCTCCCGGCCACGGCTGAAAACCGCGCCAGCGGTCGTAAATCGACTGCGCCGAGCGCGCCGGATCAATGCGGCCATCGTCACGCGTCAGCATCGGGGCGGCCGTGGCGAGACTGTTGTCCTGCTTCTGCGCTTCGATCGTGCCCGATTCAAGCCCCGCCAGCGTCTCGACCATCAGGGGCGCGCCCAATTCAGCCAGCCGGGGAAACAGCTCCTCAGCCGTGTCCGCAGGACCGATAGGCAATTCACGGCGCAGCAAAGTCCCGCCGGTGTCCATGCCCTCGTCCAGCAGCATGGTGGTCACGCCGGTGACCGTATCGCCATTCGCCACCGCCCACTGGATGGGCGCGGCACCGCGATATTTCGGCAACAGGGAGCCGTGCAGGTTCAGGTTGCCATAGCGCGCCAGGTCGAGCATCCAGCGTGGAATCAGCCGTCCGTAGGCAACCACGATGATGGCGTCCGGCTGGATGGCCTCAAGTCGCGTTTGCAGTTCCGCGTTGGTGCGGACCTTCTCCGGCTGCAGCACTTCGATGCCTGCTTCGAGCGCCGCCTGCTTCACCGGAGGCACAGTCAGCGCCAGGCCGCGCCCGCTGGGGCGATCGGGCTGGCAGAGAACGAGTTCGATGCGATGGCCGGCAGAGCGCAACGCCTGCAAAGTAGGCACCGCAAATGCGGGCGTGCCGCAGAAGACGAGGCGCATTAGAAGCCGATTCCCCTCTACCATTCGCCGGCGCGCTGCAGTTTGCGGATGCGCCGCAGGATCAGGTCGCGCTTGAGCGCACTGATGCGGAAGATAAACAGAATGCCGTCCAGGTGGTCGATTTCGTGTTGGAACGCGCGCGCCAGTAGCTCCGTTCCCTCGCGCTCGGACCACTTGCCGTATTCATCCTGGGCCTTCACCACCACTCGGGCCGCTCGCCGCACCTTGTCGCGGATGTCCGGCAGACTGAGGCAGCCCTCTTCTTCGATCTGCTTTCCCTCATGCAGCGTGATCTCCGGGTTGATAAGGACGATCTTGGCCTTCGGGTCCTTTTGATTGCTCACATCGATAACGGTGAGTCGCTTGGGGATGCCGATCTGCGGCGCGGCCAATCCGATGCCCTGGGCGGCATACATCGACTCGAACATGTCCGCGACCAGCTTGCGCAAATCGTCGTCGAACTCAGTGACCGGCTCGGAGGGCCGCTGCAGAATAGGGTCGGGAAACTTGACGATGGGGTAGATCATGCCTGCTTCGTTCTTGTTCTGCCGCAATTGCGCGGCCTAATAATTCCGGATCTGCTCCAGATATCCATCATAGTTTCGCTTCAGTTCCGTCGCGGAATCCCCGCCAAACTTCTCCAGCGCCAGTTGTGCCAGCACAAAAGCCACCATCGCCTCGGCGGCAACTCCCGCCGCCGGCACCACGCAAACATCGGAGCGTTCGTAAGCCGCCTTCGTAGCCTCACGTGTTTCGTAAGTGACGGACTCGAGCGGACGCCGCAGCGTCGAGATGGGCTTCAGGTAGCCCCGTACCACGATGTCTTCGCCGTTCGAGATACCACCCTCGATCCCGCCGGCGTTGTTCTGCGTGCGCTCAAAGCGGGTGTGGCGGCCGTTCTCGCCGCCGATGGCGGAGTGACCCTCCGCGTAGTGGATGGAGTCATGGACAGCCGAACCCAGCGACTGCGCCGCCGTGACCCCGCGTCCCAGTTCCACCGCCTTCACTGCCTGCAGCGACATCACCGCCCAGGCCAGCAGCCCATCCAGGCGCTCATCCCAGTTCGCGTATGTACCGAGCCCCGGGGGCACACCATGTGCCACGACTTCAAAGACTCCGCCGATAGAATCGCCCGTCCGCAGCGCTAGATCCACCTCGGCCTTCATCTTTTCTTCGGTTTCGGGCGATGCACAGTTCAGCAGCACTTCGTCCCGGCCAGCGAGCGCCGCAATTGCCTCCCAGGTGACCGGCTGTTCCAACTCCACGCGGCCCACGCGCACCACATGGCTTATCACTTCGATACCCAGGAAGCGCAGCACAGTCTTCGCAAGGGCGCCTGCGGCAACGCGTGCGGTCGATTCCCGAGCAGACGCGCGCTCCAGCACATAACGCGCATCCTTAAAGTTGTACTTGAGTGATCCGGAGAGATCCGCATGCCCCGGACGCGGCGAGGCAACAGCCTTGTGCTTCGCCGGATCGCCTGCACCAACGGGCAGAATCTCTTCCCAGTTCTTCCAATCGCGATTGGCAATCTGCATGGCGACCGGTGCACCGATGGTGCGGCCGTGGCGCACGCCGGAGAGGATGTGCGCGGTGTCCGTCTCGATGCGCATGCGGCCGCCGCGCCCATACCCCTGTTGGCGGCGCCACAGCTCTCGATCGATGAATGTCTGGTCAACTTCGAGTCCCGCCGGGAGTCCCTGCACCAGCGCGATCAGGGCCTCGCCGTGCGACTCACCCGCGGTTGAAAAACGTAGCATATGCCTTCCCGGTCAAACTTTGATTGTAAATGGACTGGCCGTCCGGGCGGACGCGCACCCGTGCCATCTGGAGCCGGCGGATTGGATGGATCCGCTGGCTAAGTTGGCTAATTTTCTTGCGGGAAATCCTGGCGAACTAGCCGACCTGCTCTTTCCCTAACCGAGCAGCCAATCGTACTGCGCATCCGTCAGCGGCACCACTGAGAGCCGGAACTGCCGGAAGAGCAGCGAGCCTTTGAACACCGGCGCCTCGCGCATCTCCGCCAGCGTCTTCGGTTGCTTCAGCCGCTTGCCGGGCGCAATGCGCACGACGGGACTCTTCGGATTCGATGCGTCTACTGACACGACATGCGCGGTGCCCACGGCCGCTTTTTCCGTGACGGTGTGATAGATGACGAGCTTCTCGCCCTTCTTCATCCCAGCCAGATTCATCAGCGCCTGCGGGTTTTTCACGCCATCCCAGGTCGTCTCCTTGTCGCGTTCCAGATCGCTAAAGGAGTAGGACTCCGGCTCACTCTTCAGCAGGTAAGGCATCGCTCGTCACCTCGGCACTCGCATCGTTCAAATTCCTGGGATCAGCTTCGCCCAAAGAAGCCCCGCTGTCCAGAAAGGCCCGGCTGTCTAACAGCGGACGCTCGAGCGCGCGCACCCATTCCGTCATCTCATCCGGAGCCCGGCCCTGCTGCGCGCTGCGATCGAGCTCCCTACGCACGGAGTACATCTTCGCGTCCAGATCGTCGAGGTAGTGGAAGAGAATCGCCTCGGGCGTCATGGGCAGCTTGGGCGAGCCAAACTCGTACTTGCCATGATGGCTGAGCACAATGTGCTCTACCAGCAGGCGCAGACGCGGCGGGAATCCCAGAATGGCCGCGATCTTCTTCTCAATCATCGCGATGCCCAGCGTGATGTGCCCCAGCAGCTGGCCTTCGAGTGTGTAGTCGAAGCTCAGACTCCATCGCAGCTCTTCGAGCTTCCCGATGTCATGCAGGATGGCGCCCGTCATCACCAGGTCGCGATGCACCTGCGGGTAGTGCGGCGTAACGCGATCGCACAGCCCCAGCAGTGAGACGATATGTTCCAGCAGGCCGCCAATCCATGCGTGATGCAGGTACTTGGCCGCCGGCGCGCTGCGCAGCAAGGAAGCGACCTCCGGGTCGTCCAGGAAGCTGCGAACCAGTTGCTGCAGGAAGGGTTCGGTGAAGCTGCCGACGAAGTCATTCAACTTCGCCCACAATTCATCGATGGAAAGGCTGGTGTGGGGCTGAAAATCGGCCAGCGAGTACTCTTCCGCCGAAGCCTTGCGGAGCTTCTTGATGGTTAACTGAGACCGGCCGTTGTAGCTGGAAACTTCAACTTGCACTTTAACAACATCGCCAGCCTGAAATGTGTCCGCGCAGGCCTCGAAATTGTCCCACATCTTTGCTTCGCATTGGCCGGTCCGGTCGGTAAGCCGAAGTGCGAGATAGGCGGCCCCGTCGCGCTTGCGGCTGAACTGCTTCTGCGCCACGGCGAAGAAGTCCGTCACCGTCTGCCCTTCGTACTTCGCGATCTCGGCGAGGAAGACGGTCTTGGGAGGTGTGGAAAGCAGCGCGCCCTGGCTCACAGACAAAGGCTCACGGCTGCGGCTGTGCCGGCGGCGGCGGCGTGCTGCCGTCCTGCTGCGCCGGAGCCGTTCCGCTGTCGGCCGGAGCGCTATCGGCGGGAGTAGGCACGGTACCAGGAGTAGCCAAGGGCGACGGAGTGGAGGTCTGCGGCGGAGACGCCGGGGACTGCTTGGCTTTATTGGCCGCGTCGGAATAGCGCGTCTTCTCGCCCTTGACCTTGGGCGCCTGTTTCTTGGTAGCAGTATCGCCAGCCATGCCTAGCGGAGCAGATTGCGTCTTCTGTGCCGCTGCCTCTTCCGATGTGGCCTGCTCCGCGACACGCTCGTTCTCGACCTGATCCGGGGTCTTGACTTTCTTTGCCTTCGGTTCACGCGCACGATAGGCAAAGCGCGTCTTGCGCTCGACCGGGGCGGCGGCCTCCGCACTGGGGATATCCGTGGAGCTGCTGGAATTGGACGCCACTTCCGTCTCATTCCCTGCGGCAGCTTCACCGCCGGCAGTCTGTCCACCAGCCTGTTCAGAGCCGTTGGTGGGATGTGCAGCAGGCGGCAAGGCCTCGCGTGGCGCCTGGCCGAAGCGGATCTTCTCTTTCTTACCCGGCTTCTCTATCGCCGGGGTGTTGGCCGCTGCGGTGTTCGCCGCCGGAGCATTGCCAGGTGCAGTCGTGGTGCCGCCAGTGGTCGTCTTCGCCGCGGTGCCTGTCGAATCAGTTGCTCCGGTCTTATTCGTCGCGGTGTCGGTGGCCTCGTCCGCGTGCCGACCGCGATGCGCGCCGGTGTACCGGCTGCGCTTGAAGTGCACCTTCTTCTTCGGTCCGGGAGGCGCATAAGCGCTATAGAGCGGCTTGGACGCATTGTGCACCGCCGCGGTATCCACATAACCGGGACGAACATCGATGTAGGCGCTCTGCCGCAGGGTGGCCAGGTATTCGCGCAGCTTCGGCTGCATCTGGCTCATAAAGGCGGCCTCTTCAATCTGCGGGCGGACGGATGCGAAAGATTGCACCCCTGCGGGAGTATGCTTTACGACCTTCAGGATTACGTAACCTTGCCGGGTACGAATCGGCTCTGTCGATTGACCGGCCTGCAGGGCGAAGGTGGCATCTTCAAGCTGCTTTGCCAGCTTGCCACGCGTCCATTCGCCGAGATCGCCTCCCTGCGCCGCCGTGGAAGCGACAGAGTTCGCCTTGGCCAGATCCTCGAAGCTGACTCCACCCTTGATCTTTGTCGTCAGCTCATCCGCCTTGGCTTTCGCCGCGGCTAGATTGGTGGCTTCGTCTCCCTCGGTCTTCACCGGGATGAGGATTTCGCTCAACCGCACCGACTCCGGCTGCGTGAAATCGTTGATGTGCCGGCGGTAATACTGCTGCAGTTGGGCGTCCGTCATTTGAATGCGGCGCCCCACCTGGTCACGGATGACCTGCTGGGTAATGATGTCGTTGCGGATGTGCTGCTTGAAATCCTCGTAGGAGACGCCCTGGCTGGACGCGGCCTTCTCCAGATCCTCCATCGAATCGAGGTGGTTCTGCTTGCGAATGTTGTCGAGGCTTCGCACCAATTCGGTTTCGCCTGTAATATCCAGGTCCTTGCCCTTGGACAGCAGCAATTGCTGGTCGATCAGGTCGCGCAGCAGATCGCGCTTATGGTCCTCGAGATCCTGCTCGCTCCACCCCTGCTTACGGCCTTCCTCCTCTAACTGAGTCGCGGCGCGGTTGTAGTCCGAGGTGTTGATGATCTGGTCATTTACCTGCGCCACGCTCTGCTCGACGACGCTGCCGCCGAAGGGCGAGGTTTCAGCCTTGGGATCGAACTTTGCGCGCTCGGCCTGTTGCTCCGGGGTCAGGGGCTTATTGGTCTTCTGGGCGAGGACGGGGGCGGAAGCCAGCAGGAAACCAGCCAGCAGCCAGACGCAAACATCGGAACGGCGAAGGGTCATGAATCTCTCTACACGCCCGATACCCGGTGTGATTTGCGGACCGGGTCATCGGATCAGGAATGCTCGTACGTGGCGTACTTGTGACGCCGGCACTTCCGGACGTCCTGCCTCATGCGCTTGTGCGTATTCTACTCACCACCGGCGGTGCATGCACGAGCCGATGCGAGTTTATCGAAAGCTGCTCTTCCGGCAGGACTTGCCCGGTCCGGGCAGGCTCCGCATCACACCTACGTGGCAGCGTATATCAGGCTGGTCGCGCTCCCCCCGGTGCTATACTCGCGTCTAATAAAACAAGCGCCAAGGCTGCTATTTACGTGAGCCTGCCGCAGACTATCTTTCCCATGGCACCGAGTCCGCGCCGTTCCGCTATTACCGTTGCTGTTTTCCTCGCCGCTTGCGCTGCTGGTGGCACGCTTGTGCAACGTACCGTTGGCGCCCAGGCCCAGGCCGACGAGTCCACCCTGCGCAACGATCTGCGTTCCTTCACCACCGTCTACAGCCTGGTGGAGCAGAACTACGCCGAACCGCTGAATGGCGACAAGGCCGAGCGGGCCATCTACGACGGCGCCATTCCGGGGATGCTGCGCGTCCTGGACCCCCACTCCAGCTTTTATGATCCGAAGGCCTACGCGAAGATGCGCGAGGACCAGCACGGCAAATACTACGGCGTGGGCATGACCATCCAGCCGCAGAACAACAAGATCGTCGTGCTCTTCCCGTACGAAGGCACGCCCTCTTTCCGCGCCGGCCTGAAGCCAGCGGATGTCATCGTCGCGGTGGACGGCAAATCCACCGACAACATGGACTCCACCGAAGTCGCCAACATGCTGAAAGGTCCCAAAGGGACGCATGTATCGGTGACGGTGACCCGCTATGGCCAGTCCAAACCGCTCACCTTCGACCTGGTCCGCGATGAGATCCCGCATGGCTCCATCGACCTGGCGTTCATGATCAAGCCCGGCGTCGGTTATATCCACATCACGCAGTTCCAGGAGACCACCGGGCACGAGGTTGGCGAGGCGCTGGAAAACTTCGGCCCCATGAAGGGCCTGGTGCTGGACCTGCGCAGCAACCCCGGCGGTCTGCTGACCGAAGCGGTTTCAGTCTGCGACAAGTTCCTGCAGAAGGGCCAGGTCATCGTCTCCCAGCGGGGACGTGCTTATCCCGAACAGACCCAGCGCGCGACCCACGGCAACAGCGGCAAGAGCTTCCCTATCGTTGTACTGGTAAACCACGGCACGGCTTCGGCGGCAGAGATTGTCAGCGGCGCATTGCAGGATCACGATCGCGCGATTGTCGTGGGGGAAACCACCTTTGGCAAGGGCCTGGTGCAGACGGTCTATCCGCTCTCGGACAACACCGGTCTGGCCCTGACGACCTATCACTACTACACGCCCAGCGGGCGGCTCATCCAGCGTAACTACAGCGGCGTCTCGCTTTACGACTACTACTACAACCACGATGCGCCGCCGGCCAGCGACAAGAATCGTGAGGTCAAGCTGACCGACTCCGGACGCACCGTCTATGGCGGCGGCGGCATCACCCCCGACCAAAAGATTGATACACCGAAGTCGAATCACTTCCAGGATGTCCTACTGGAGCACTACATCTTCTTCAACTTCGCCAGCCACTACCTGGCCAACCGCACCGTGGACAAAAGTTTCCAGGTGGATGACGCCGTGATGAACGAGTTCCGGCAGTTTCTGAACAGTCAGCAGATCTCCTTCACGGAACAGGATCTGAGCGGCGTATCAGACTGGGTCAAGGCAAACATCAAGGCAGATATCTTTACTGCCCAGTTTGGCGAGGAACAAGGGCTCCGCGTCCGGGCGGATTGGGATCCGATGATCAGCCAGGCCATCAGTTATCTACCGCAGGCACAGGCCCTTGAAGACCAGGCAAAGAAGGCCGATGAGCAGCGCGCTTCGGCTGCTCTGCACGCGACCCAGTAATGCTTCGCTCTACTGTCGGTCCTAGGCCCTGTACACGCGGCAGGAATTCAACCTGCGGAGGACAGTGATCATGGCAGACAAGGTCCAGAAGCTGGGTCTCGAACGCGACTACAAACAATACCTCTACTTCATCAACAAAGATGGCAACGTCGCGCGCAAGAAAAAAGGCGGCGACGGCGCGGAAGAGGTTGTCGCGGAGACAAAACTGGTGCGCGAAAAGGGATACCTCTATTTCATTGACAAGGAGGGCGACCTGGCCCGGGCTCCGCGCAAGGGCAAGTCAGATACGGCTTCGCCTTCGGAGAGCTAAGCCTCCTCAGGTGGCGAGCACGGTCGCTTGTCGTGGCGCAACTCCGAACATTGCCGTTCTTTTCGCAGCCGTTCTTTCAAGGAACGGCCGCTCATAACCGATCACCACATTACCTATCTGTAATTGGCTCTGATGCCTGCGTTGCGGGCTTAACCCCTCCTCACACAGCGGACGCACTTCCTGCTTCCTGACGGTCCTCAAGAGACCGGCCGGCGGCGCGAAAGATGCGCGTCCCGCCCTCCGCTACTACCGCCATGCGCTCGCCCAACCCCAGCCGCTCTGCGGACGCGAGCAGCCGTGGTAATGGCTCCTCCAGCGGCTCCTCAGCGAGCCAGAAGGTCCCATAGTGCATCGGCACCATGACCTCGGCTCCCAGATCATGGAAGGCACACAGAGCATCTTCCGGACTGGTATGGACGGCCCGGTAGCTGTCCGGGGTGTAGGCACCGATCGGCAGCAAGGCCACTTCCGGCCGCAGACGGGCTCCGATCTCCTGAAAGCCGTCAAAGTACGCCGTGTCGCCGGAGTAATAGAGCCGGCGAGCACCGCCTTCCACGAAATATCCGCCGTAGCCGCGATGACCGTCCATAATCCAGCGCGTGCCCCAGTGTTTGGCCGGTGTATGGGTGATGGTGAGGTCGCCCGTCGCGTAGCTCTCCCACCAGCGCAGCTCGATGACCTGAGAGAAGCCCAGGCCACGCACGATGTCGCTCACATCTGTGGGAACCACAGCAATAGGTGCGCGGCCACTGCGACGGCGCGTGGCGCGCACTACCCGCCGCAACGAGGAGCGGTCGAGGTGGTCCATATGCGCATGCGACAGCAGAACAATGTCGATCGATGGAAGATCGCGCACACGCACACCGGGACGCCGCTGACGCCGCAGCAGGATCAGCCAGGTGGAGAAGACAGGGTCGAAGAGCAGGTTCTGTCCCGCGGCCTGCACCAGGAAGGAGGAGTGCCCAATGAATGTAACGCCCAGTTCATCCGGCATCACAAGCGGGGGCCGCTGGTACGTGCCCAGCATCGGCGTCACCGCCGACCGCCAGAGCAGATGCCCGGTGTACCGAAGCCTGCGCCCTATTTCAGACCAACGCCCCATGTGCGGTCATCCTCTTTGACGTTGGAGAGGTCGAAAAGCACTTCAACCCGAACAACCCGCTGACTTCGATTTGCTGAGCCAGTGAGTCGTCGAATCGGCTGTGGCGAGCTGGCAATGTCCAAAGGCGTCGCTGGAATCAACGGCTGCCAATCAATTCGACCTGTTCACTCCTCATCGGGCTTCGTCCCTCTTCCTGACCCATATAGACAGAACGGATGATGTAGATGATCGCCGGCAAATACAGGATGCTCGAATGGCGACTCAGGGCAAAACCCACAATATAGGGAAAACAAACAGTGGCTATCACAAGAAGAAAGACAGCCGCGAAGCTTGACGGTTTCCACCGGATGCATTGCCATCCGGCCACAAGAAGAGCGGTCCATAGGACGAGCTGCGCAATGACTCGGCTCACTCGCTCCGTCCACTCAACAATCGGACTCCGAGCAGCTCCCGGCCCAACTTTCTTCAGCGAAAAAAGCAGGACACCTATCTTCCTTCCCATGGCAACGATCGTCGCCCCAGGATGAGTCTTCATGTACCGAATCGCTGCCCTCTTCTGTCCTGCGTCAAAATCCGACTCGGATGTGTAGTGATGTCCCACGGCAATATCTGCATAAAAGGGATCAATATTCATATTGTGTGGAGGCGGGTAGTGATCAAGGAAGGTCGGATTGTTCCCCTTGTGCAGGTTGTATCCATCCAGACTCGTACCGAAAGAAAGTCGTCCTCCGTCTGCTGCAGTCCATGCTCCCCAGCACAGTATTGCCAGCATCAGAGGGATCCCCGCAAACACTGCCAGGCGTAAATTTTTCGACACCACCATGAGCGCGGGCAACATGCCGAGCGCGAGCAGAAGCATTGAGCTCTTTGAGAGATAAATACTGGCGATGAGAATGCCAAAGAGAAGTCCGGGCAAGATCACGCGACCATTGTGAGCACGCGGCACCCAACTGCGAGGAAAGAGGAGCATCGTAGTGGCGAGCGCGATGGGCGATGCGATGTAGCCCTCTTCTGCCGACATTGTCGCCAGATTGACGAGAACAACAGGCAACAACGATACGAGGAGAAGCGCCCCCCATGCGGCCCATTTCGCGCGAGATGACAGACACGTCCGGCAGTCACGTTGTATCAGCGCAAAGCTTGCGATCAGCGGCAGGCTCCACAGAATAGCCTTCGCCACATTGACAGCAATGAGCCCGGAGCCGAAGACGATACGCAGGCCAGCGATCGTCCAGATAGGTACTGGCATGCGGCCATACCGCATCCATATCGGGTTGTCACTGCCGGTAAACAGGGCGCCATCAAAGCCAAAGCCGTGCCCCGTTACCCAGTTCTTAACCTCTAGCCCTTGCAAGTCAGGGATATCGAAAACAGTGAGAGATCGAGCGCCAGATCCGAGGGCTATCAGCGCGATGAGCGTAGCGGCAGCAATTTGGATTCCGGCGAAGAGGACAAGCCGCAAGACGTCTCTGCTTGCATATTGCGGAGCAATTAGCGCCTCGTCGCCGGTCTTTGACTTCCTTTCCGGACTTCGTCTATGCATGATGCCGATCGACCTTCGGGTCTGCATGGACCCGTGGAGCAAACACTCGAGACGCAATATCGCTTCCCGTAGCTCTCCACGATGGGAGACAATGCCCGCAGGTCATGCGTTTTTCTCTACTCCCCATTTTTTTGTTCATGTGCCTGCAAAATGTGCCATTCTCTCGTGCACAAGACGAAGCCGCCCCGCCTCGTCCAGTCCAGCCGGCTGCCACGACTGCGCCACAGCAGAATACAGACACTCAGAATCCTCCGCCGCCCGTTCAGTTTAGCCGGACGATGCCACCCAAACCGGTTCGCTATTCGGGCAGTCTCGGTTCCACGTACATTCCGCTGGACAGCTGGATGTATCTCGAAATCATGCGTCTTTATTCGCTGGGGTTCATCGACACGGTATTTCTCGGAATGCGGCCTTATACGCGAACCAGTGTCGCTCACATGCTCGATGAGTCAGCGGGCAGAATCTACAACAGCAATAGCGACGAAGCCAAGGAGATCTACAGCGCGTTAAGCCGCGAACTGGCTCCTGACCTCGAAATCCCCATTGACGCACATCGCGGCCACTCCGAAGTGGAGTCGGTGTATACGCGGATGCTCGGCATCTCTGGACAGCCGCTGCGCGACAGCTACCACTCCGGTCAGACCATCGTGAATGATTATGGGCGGCCCTATGCCGAGGGCTTTAACAACATCACCGGCGCGAGTGTCCGGACAACTCTTGGTCGCTACTCAGGCTACTTCCGCGGCGAGTACCAGCACGCGCCCGCATTCAACGGTTACTCGTCGTCTGTGGCCCAGTATTTTTCAAATGTAACGGATGCGGTGCCGTTTACTTTTTATAACCCTACCCTCCCCTATGGCGAGACCGTACAGGGCGTGGACACCTTCCGCATCCAGGAGGCCTATCTCGCGGCAAATTTTGCCAGCCATGAGATCTCTATCGGGAAGAGCGACGAATGGTTCGGCCCGGGACGGGGCGGCGGCATGGGTTACAGCAACAATGCGGAGAACATCTACTCCATCCGCATCAATCGCGTGGAGCCGCTGTATATTCCATTCGTTTCGCGGTTCCTGGGACCGATACGCTACGACTTTCTATATGGAAGCCTGCAGGGGCATACTGCACCGAACACCGATTACACGCACTCGGAGGGTTTCAGCTTCAAGCCCACTGCCAACTTCGAGTTTGGCTTCGAGCGCACCGTCATCTTTGGTGGCAAGGGTCACCAGCCTGTCACGTGGCACACCTTCCTCAAGGGTTTCTTTGACATCAACGACACCACTTTTGAGGAGAAGATTGGTCGCGACGACCCGGGCGCCCGGTTTTCGGCCTTCAATTTCTCCTATCGCATTCCGTTCGTACGTGACTGGCTCACGTTTTACAACGATTCCGAAGCGCATGACGACGTGACGCCGCTCAGCGCTCCGCGGCGCTCGGGTATCCGGCCGGGGCTCTATCTTTCGCACTTTCCCGGCGCGCCCAAGCTGTCCTTGCGCGCAGAAGCTGTCTCTACTGACCCGCCGACCGGGCGCAGCTTCGGCGGCAGCTTTATGTACTGGGAGGCAGTCCAAAAGCAGGCATACACCAATAAAGGCTTCATCTTCGCCGATTGGATCGGCCGGGAATCGAAGGGTGGTCAGGCGTGGCTCACCTATCACCTAAGCGGCAACGAGTGGCTGGAGTTCCAGTATCGCAACGCGAAAGCAGCCAAGGATTTCATCCCGATGGGCACTACGCAGAACGACTTCACGGTGAACGCTGTAAAGCGCCTGGGCAAAGACGTTGAGGTGAACGCATGGGTGCAGTACGAGCGCTGGAAGGCGCCATTCCTCCTGAACGGCGACACCTCTGCCCAGAATGACACCAGCATCGCGGTGCAGTTCACGCTGTATCCACGCAGCAGCATACGTCGCTACTGAACCTGCCCCGACCAAAATCTTCCTGCCTTAGTTCAATGAAGACTGGGCTGAGGCTTGCCGGAGCCACAGGTATCGATTCCCTTCTCGATGGCTGTCCCCTCTTCATAGTCGTTCCAGGTTCCGACCAGCAAATAAGGCATGTAGTGCTCGGTGGATTGCTGCCGCCATACGTTGAGAGTGTCGGTGAGTGTCTGGCCACAACGGGAATTGATACGCCGATTCAGTCCCCATGATGCCTTGCTGTCATCAAAACTGGCCCAGGCGCCCCCTACAGCGATGGCATCGGGATATTTCGACTGCATTGTGTTGTAGAAATCGTCCAGATATTGCTTACCCCAGTTGCTGCCATCGCCCCCGGTGACCGGCGGAACCCATGCGTAGTAGCCGTCTATGGACGACGCGAATTTCCCGGGCGGAAATTCATCGATGAGCAATGGCGATGGGTTCCATTTGTTGATTTCGGTGCGCACGCGGCTCCAATCAGTGTGTGCCTTGGGAAAAATGAAGATCACGGGCCGACCGTTATACATGAGATACGCCTGACGTCCTGGGGCGTTTGGCGCGAGATAAGTCTTCTGAAACAGCTTGAGGTCCTCAATCGACTCGTCGGTCGCGCCGTCCTCATCATCAGTTTCGTCGTACATCATCGCGACGTGGAAATTTTCCTCCGCCGCGATGCTCTGCATCAGCGCGTAGCTACGATCGATAAAGGGCTGCCGATATCCATACCAATCCACCACGAACCCGGAGATCCCCAGGGCCTTGGCCTGTTGAATCTGCCTCCGTATCACAGCGGGGTCCTGCGAGGAGTAGCCGACAGAGATGTGCCTGGGATGCCCAAACCAGGCTTCATACACCGCGAGAACCTGCGGCGGAGGCCCGGATGCCCTATGGCTCGGCCCGGCGCTGAGAGGGGATGCTGAATGGGAGCATCCACAGGCCAGAGAGAGAAGAAAAAGCAAAGCAGCGGCTGCACGAGAGACCATCATCGAACCACATCTTAAAGCAGCGTGGCCGACCCGGCGATCACGAGATACATCCCGGAGGGACTGGAAGTCCTCGAATAACCATGACTTCCGCGCAAAACTCAGGTGACCTTGGATTCGCTGGACGGCCATGCTGCTGCGTTCCGGCCTAGGACAACTGTTGTGCTGAGTAGTATCGTTTTCTTAACACCGCTTTCAACAACTCATGCTGATGCATTGAGCGGTGCAACTGCAGTTCAAACTCCCCCACCTGGAAAATTGGAGTAACTACAACCTTGGTGAACGGCCAGATGCAGGAATCCAGGACGCTGCAAGCCCGCATACTGTCGGGGAGCTTTGTGCTGCTCCTGGGCTCCGGGCTGACGGCTGCGATCAACTTCGCCTATAACGTGGCGGTTGCACGCTTTCTTGGCCCCACTGCTTTCGGGCACGCTACGGTTGCCTACACCCTGCTTACTTTGATGTCCGCGGTCACGCTGTCCTTTCAGATCGTTCCAGCCAAGGTCGTGGCGCAGCAGAGCACTCCGGAAGCTAAGAGTGCGGCCTATCGGGACTTCCATCGAGCGGCGTGGGGATGCGGCCTTCTGATTGCATTCCTCCTGGTGCTGTTTCAGACGGCAGTTGCCAACTTCCTGAAGCTGCCTACCCCCATCCTTGTAGACCTGATTGCGGTAGGGGCTGCCTTCTATGTTCCGCTCGGCAGCCGTCGAGGCTTCATTCAGGGAGCCTACGGATTCCGTTCTCTATCGGCGAATCTTGTTCTCGAAGGGCTGGTCCGGCTTTGCGGGTCGCTCCTCCTGGTCATGTTAGGCGGGGGCGTCATCGGAGTGGTCGCAGCCAACGCGGCGGCCATGGCGGTGGCCTATTTTGCAGCCGCACCCAAACTGACCCCGCCGGTTCCCAGTCACATCCGCTTCTCCTATGCACTTCGCGAATCGGTGCAGGCACTGGTCTTCTTCGCGGGCCAGGTGCTTATCAACAACTGCGACATTATTCTGGTAAAGCATTTCTTCTCTCCAGCTCTGGCCGGCCTTTATGCTGCCGTGGCAATGGTGGGTCGAGTCATCTTCTCCTTCTCTCAGGCAGTGGTGAACAGCATGTTCCCACTGGTCGCCGGTACTGGCGATGAGGAGAGACGGGATCTGAAGGTCATTGCCACTTCGCTGATGCTTGTGCTGGGGATCGGTTGCAGCGTTGCGCTGGTTCTCCGCGTCGCGCCCGCGAGTATATGGACATCCTTCTTCGGAGCAGGCTTTGCGGTGGCCGGGAAGTACGGCATGCCCTACCTCCTCTCTCTCTACGCAATCACGACCGTCCTGTATTGCCTAAGCGTTGTCGTCATTACATATGAGATGTCCTACAAGATCGCGAATACAAGTTGGATTCAGCTGGCGTTCAGTGGAATTCTGGTCGCGGGTATCTGTGCATTTCATTCCTCGTTGCGGCAGGTGATCCTGGTTCAGTTGGTGTTGATGGGGGCGCTCCTCATCCTGGTCGCGCTGCCATTTCTATTCAACACTTTGGTGGTTTCAGAACGCATGCCACGGCTGAGCAATGGCCGGCCCATCCGGCTCATCCAACGAGTCACAGAAGACGAGGCGATCGCGGAGTTTCTGAAGAGTGAGTTCTATCGGCCAGTATTCCGTGAGTATCAAGATGCCCTTCAAGGCATCGTGGCCAATCCAAATCTCCTGGATGCTGGCGAGAACGCCAAGCGGCGCGCGCTATTTTTCATTCGCCACTTCGCTCTATGGAAAGAGCTTCCTGCCGGAACTGAGTGGTATGAGGTTGAAGTTGGGGATGCGGACCTGGAAAGAATTCGGGTATTTCCGCGTGCTCAATGGCGGAATTTTGCGCCACGAACTTTCTCGATCATCGAAGTTGCGGAGCGCATGCGCAAGCGCCAAGGAATCGACACGAGTGCGTTCCAATCCAAGATCGCGACGATTGGCACTCGTCTCCTCCGTCCGGATGATGATTTGGGAACCGTACTCCTGATTGGAGTGAATGAGAACGAGCCATTGACGGTTCTGGACGGAAATCATCGCCTGGTTGCATCCATGCTGACGTCACCGCGCAGAACACACAGGCTTCGGTTCCTGTGCGGATTCTCACCAAGAATGACCGAGTGTTGCTGGTATGAGACGAATCTGGCCACCCTGTTTCGATACGGGAAGAATGTATTAAGACACCTTGTGCATGATCATGAGGCTGAACTTGAGCGCTTGCTTCAACGTGCTAGCTAAGCTGCCAGCGCTGTGCAAATGGAATAGATTTTCTTGCGAGCAGATAAAACAGATCGAGAGAAGGTACATATGACAGTTCGAAAGCGTCCTGTAGCCGTGATGCAATTACCGGAACAATTGGGAAAGAAGGAAGCGAGAAATTTTGCTCGCCAAGTCGAACGCTGCATGAACATTACCCGCCCGTATCTCGTGCTCGATTGTTCAAATGTGCGCCTTCTCGACAAATCCGTGGTCTATTTACTGCTCGGCTGTCTGGAAGAGGCTCTGAAACGCAATGGCGACGTCAAACTGGTCGGCATTCCTTTGGCGACGGATGCGATACTGGGCTCGACAGGGACAAACCAGCTTTTCGAGGTTTTTGACACAACCGCAGAAGCCGTGAATAGCTTCCACCAGTTGTCGCTCGACGATGTCTCGGAGACAGACAAGTCGGAGAGCGCGGCGTAATCGGTTTGGAGTGGATGGAATGCTTAAATATCGGCGCGTTCGGAGAAGCCTTGTGACAACCTTGGCCCGTTTGTTACGCCAGGAGATTGCAGTTGGCCTGATGGTTCTACTGGCGGCGCCATTTGGCGGACCGGTTTCAGCATTCGCGCAACAAACCGCGCCCACGCCACAGACTGTGCCCACCCCACAGATCAGCGGCACGTCTTCTTCTCAGCCGCCTTCGGAAAGCTCTCCGAAGCCCGTGATAGATACGAACCGAAGCCAGGACAATAATCCGCCCAACGCTCCGCGGCCCGCCCAGGGACAGCAGCAAGATGGCGCCCAGGCACCTTTGGGTACAGCGGTTGCCCCATATGAAAAGGGCATAGGAGTTGCTGCTTCCCGGCCTGCGGGCGCGGTGATTGCGCCTGCGAAACAGAGGAGAACACGTTCCTTTGCAATCAAACTTGGCGTGCTCATCGGTGCGTGCGTCGCAGTGGGAACCGTCGTTGCACTTTCCAGTACAAGCCCGAGCCAACCCCACTAACAGAGGCTCAAAGACACTCAAAACAATGGTGGGAATAAAATGATGCGTGCAAATTCCAAGAATCGGCAACGGACGTTCGTAAGTTTTTCCGGCATGGATGGGGCAGGAAAAAGCACCCAGATCCATAATCTTCGCACCAGGTTGACTGATGCCGGCTTACGAGTATCGTTAATCACCTTCTGGGACGACGTCGCGAGGTTGACCCAGCTCCGCGAAGTGAGCGGGCACAAGCTGTTCAAAGGCGAGAAAGGCGTTGGATCTCCGGATGCACCGATTAATCGGCGAGATAAAAATGTCAGATCCTGGCCGATGACTGCGGTAAGGTATTTTCTTTACTTTGTAGACGCGATCTCTCTTCGGCTGGTGGCGAAGGAAGCGCTTCGATCTGACGCGGACTTCATCATTTTTGACCGATATGCCTATGATGAGCTCGCGAATCTGAATTTGAGCAACCCGATTGCTCGAGCCTATGTGCGAATGGTCATGTGGTTCGTACCTAAGCCAGATGTTAGCTATCTGCTGGATGCGGATCCAGTACAGGCTCGCGCGCGTAAACCCGAGTATCCTCTCGAGTTTCTATACTTTTGCCGTGCGTCTTATATGACTCTTAGCGGTTTAGTGGGCGGAATGACGATCATCCCACCGATGCCGGTTCAGGAGGTTGAGCGTGAGGTACTGCAACACGCAGTCAAACACCTACCTGCCGGCTCTATTCAGAGCGAGTTGGCAGAAGACCTCGTCGCCGGAAAAGATCGCGATTAAATTGCGCAACCCCTCAGCTTGATCCCGATATTCCGTTCCTCCAGTTAAGAAATTGCCACTTACCAGCAATTCACAGTCTAAGCAGTGCCTCAGTAATATCTCGCTTGCTGACCGACTGCCCGGGTATTATGCTTCTTCAACTGCTTCGCCTCCCTCGGAAACAGTGATAGGGCGCACTTAGGTCCAGAATATCCCGATGGTAGTGTCCAGAGTTTTTCGCACTTTCGATCTTCGTTGTGACTTTGGAAGGTTGTTGGGTTGAGGTTGAATTGCTCTGGTCCCATGGGGACCAGAGCAATT
>Ga0193743_1000352_pt1 | contig 36231 bp, 19 predicted proteins | sample L2c2metaG_FD_143038 | JGI IMG/M metagenome (GOLD analysis project Ga0193743, IMG submission 143038) | Soil microbial communities from a riparian zone of the East river system, Colorado, United States - L2c2 | ecosystem: Environmental > Terrestrial > Soil > Riparian zone | place: USA: East River... | reverse complement strand
CGCGCTGATACTGTGGAGCGATCTCGAGGATGACATCATACTGCTGCGATGCGACGGTGATGGTGTTAGCGCGGCGGTTCCCAAAGGCGTCGTAGAGGGTGTTGGCGATCTTCTCGGGATCGACGTTGAGGGACATAGCAAGGTCTCGGCGGATGTCGACGTTGACGCGCGGCGCGCTCATCTGAAGATCGGTCGAAACATTGGCGAGTTCGGGAAGAGAGTCGAGCTTGCTCTTGAGACGAGGAGCCCAGCGGTAAAGCTGGTCGGCGTCAGGACTTTGAAGTGTAGCAGAGTACTGAGAGCGAGACTCAGTTTGCCCGAGGTCGATGAAGTCTGGCTGGCGAAGGTAAACCTTGAGTCCAGGGATGCGGTCGAGTTGCTTCTGGAGGTTGGCGATAATGATTTTGACGTTCGGCCGGTGACGGTCCTGGCGAAGGTTGATCCAGAGCCAGCCTGCATTCTGGGAGAAGACTCCCGACAGATTGCTTTGCATCCAGGGAATCGCAGCCATTGCTTTATTGACCTGTTCGCCGGCGGAGATCATCTGGGCAAAGGAGTTATCTTGCGATGCCTCCATGGCGCCGGAGATCCCGCCGGTATCGACTGTTGGCATGAAGCTCTTAGGTACGATCGCGAAGAGCGCGGCGGTTGCCATTGTCATTGCGATGGTGGCTACAATCATCGCGCGAGGATGGCGCAGGACGAGATCGAGTGAACACCTATAGCCGCTTTCGAGTGCGGCGTGAATGCGCTCGGTGCGACGATGGAACCAGTTGTCAGCATGGACGCGCTCGCTGAGAAATCGGCTGCAGAGCATTGGGGTGAGAGTTAATGCGGAGAAGCCGGATAGCAGGATGGAGACGGAGATGGTGACGGCGAACTCGCGAAGGACTCGGCCGAGGACGCCGTTGAGGAAGAGGATTGGAAGAAAGACGGCGACGAGGGAGAGCGTCATGGAGATGATCGTGAAACCGACCTCGGCGGCTCCGGCGAGCGTTGCGTCAAGACGGGATTTGCCCATCTCACGATGCCGAACGATGTTCTCGAGCATCACGATAGCGTCATCGACGACGAAGCCTACCGAGAGCGTGATGGCCATCATGGAAAACATGTCAACGGTGTAGTTGAGGAGGCGCATGACGATGAAGGAGCCCAGGATAGAGATGGGAATAGTCGCGCTGGCGATCAGCGTCGAGGAGACCGTTCCAAGAAATGCAAAGATGACAAGCACAACGAGCAAGATGGTGATGACAAGGGTAAGGTTGACGTCGGCGATGGAGCTGCGAACGATGTCGGAGTCATCGGAGACGTTTCCGAAGGCTACGCCGGGTGGGAGTACGTCGCGCAGGGCCTTGACCGCGGTCTTGACCCGATCGGCGACCTCAATGGTGTTTGCGCCGGGTTGCTTGCGTACGGCGAGGATGACGCTACGCTGTCCGTTGATCCAGAAAGTGCGTTTGTCGTTGCTGGAACTGTTCAGAACCTTGGCGATCTGACTGAGGCGCAGCGGAATCTGATTGCGATAGGCGACAACGAGGTCGGAGAACTGATCGGCGGTGGTGAGTTGGCTGTTCGCCTGCAGGGAGTAGTCCCTTGCATTACCGTAGAGTGTTCCGGTGGGAAGGCTTGTGCTGTTCGTGGTGAGAGCGCTGCGGATCTGCTCGAGATCGAGGCTATAGGCGGCGAGGCGTGCGGGATCAACCTGTACGCGGATCGCCGGGCGTTCGGGTCCATAGACCTCAACCTGCGAAACCCCGCTGACCATGGAGATCTGTTTCGAGACGATCTGCGTCGCGTAGCGTGAAAAATCCTCGAACGACATTGTCTGCGAGTGCATCTCGAGCCAGATGATCGGGTCGTCTGCGGGATTCACTTTGGAGTAGGAGGGCGGATCCGGCATACCCGGCGGGAGGCTGCCGGCGGCGCGAGATATGGCGGCCTGGACGTCTTGGGCGGCAGCATCGACGCTGCGATTGAGGGCGAATCGAAGAGTGATCTGGCTATCCCCGACGGAACTATTGGATGTTATGTTTTCGATGCCGGGGATGCGTGAGAACTCGCTCTCAAGCGGCGTCGCGACGGTAGCAGCCATGGCATCGGGGTTGGCGCCGGGCAGCGCAGCTGACACATGGATTGTGGGGTACTCAACTTCGGGAAGGTTGCTGACCGGAAGCGAGAGATAGCTGAGCAGCCCAAATCCCGCGATGGCCGAGATCAGAAGCGTGGTAGTGATCGCGCGGCAGATGAAGAATTCGGTAAAGCGCAAGAGAATCACCTCACTTGAGACTGTGGCGAAGCATCTGCCTTTAGCGTCGCTTTCTATCGCGGCTACGGGCCGGACGGTGCATCGAGAGACGAGACCCGCGCGCCAGGAGTGAGACGCAACTGACCTTCAGTTACGATCATGTCTCCGGAGCTGAGGCCGCTGCCGACAACGGCGATCTCGCTGGCAGCATGCGAAGAGGAGATTGTGGGCCGATAGGTACGGAGCACTGTGATCGGCACCATCGTGGCAACATTCGATTGGACCCGCCACGCGTACCTCCCGTCGAGGCCCTGCTGAACGGCAGACTGTGGAATGACTATCTGATGAGAATCCACCCTTAGGCGGAGGCGAACGTTGACGAACTGGCCGGGCCACAGTACCCGATCGACGTTGGAAAACGTGGCCTTAAGCCGAACGGTGCCGGTTGTAGGGTCAACGAAGTTATCGATGAAATCGAGACGGCCTTTGGCGAGCAAACCGTCGCCGCTCCCGGCCTCCACTTCCAGTGGACCGGTAGCGCTGAGCCGTTGCACCTCGACGAGCGCTTGTTCCGGGATACCAAACGTGACACGGATCGGTGCGAGCTGAAGCAGGGTGACGAGCGTTGTATCGTTCTGTAGAACCACGTTGCCAGCCTTGACGGCGATGGCTCCGGCGCGCCCTGAAATGGGAGCAATGACATCGGCGAAATTGAGCTGAAGCTGGGTCTGAGCCAGGCGAGCGCGATCGGCCTTGACGGCGCCAGCTGCGGCGGCGATGGCGGCCTGATCGGCGCGAAGGCTGGAGCGGATGGTGTCGCTGGCCGTAACGGCCTGGTTGACCGTCTGGCCTGAGAGGACACCGAGCTGCCCCAGCTTGACCGCAATGTCGGCTTCAGACTGGCTCTGTTTTTGCGAAGCCGCATCTCGCGCCGCAACCGCGACGGCTTGTTGCTCCATTGCGATGTCGCGGTCGAGTTCGGCTTGCTGTTGTGCCTGCTGGCGACTCATGGTGTCGCGATCGATGGTGAAGAGAAGCTGGCCTTTAGTGACGTTCTGTCCTTCGACGAAGGCAACCGTTTTAATCTGCCCGGCGATACGCGGCTTGACGTCAACACGCTCGACGGCCTCAACGTTCCCCACGGCCGCGATCTCAAGGGGCACATCCTGCAATATCACGCGGGTAGAGTGAACGGGGACACCCTCCGGCAGATCTGTATTGGCGTGGGCCACGACGCGCGAACACGACGCAAGTGGGATGCAGATCAAGATGCATAGAAGCGTGAGGGTTCTATTTGCCTTCATGCCTGTCTACCTCTGACTTCAGATTGGCCCCTTATCTTGCACGTGAAAACCGATATGCAGCCGGAGGCGCAAAGGTTGCAGGGAGGAATGCCGAATGCGCGGCGGAAGATGGCGCTTCATTCCGGCTTTGCTATCGCCAGATCGACTAAGGATACCTTCTGCCTTTGCTCGAGATGCCAAAGAGGAGGAGGAACACATTGCCTGCAAAAAAACGGGGGTTGGCTGCAAATGTCTTGGTGGGCATCGAGTGGACGGTGGATCCTGACTCTTGAATGTTCTGGTGGATGAACTGCGAAACGAGTAAATTCTACACAGGTAAAAATGCGTTGCGGGAGAAGGAAAGGACGCCATGAACGCTTTCACGACCTCTTCGGGATATCAAAACACCGCAACGATCTCTCGAGAAAAAACTGATGATGAAGCTGCTACGCCCGTGAGCAAGCATCTCAACGGTTACCTGATGATCCTGTCTCTGGCCACGATACTGGCGCTTGCTACCGCAGGCGAGTGCGGGTCCGTGATGCATCCGGCATCGCTGATTTACGGTGCAGTCCTATGGGGATGGTGGGGCACAATTGCGTGTGTTCTATGGAAGCTGGCGCCGCAGTTACCGATCGTGTCTAGCCTTTCAGTGAAACCGATTCTGATGCACGCAATTGCTGGCTCTGTACTCGCCCTGGTTCATCTGCTGATGCTCTGGGGCATCGGCTTTCCGCTTGGGTGGGGTCCGGGGGGGGAACAAATGATGTGGACGATCCTGTTCAACGTCAACCGGTTTGGTATCGAGCTCCTGATCTATGGATTCATTATTGGGATCACCGGAATTGTTCAGTACAAACTACGCGCGCAGCACGATGCGATGCGATCCCTGGAGCTTCAGAAGCAGCTCTCTTCCGCACACCTGCGTGCGCTGCAGATGCAACTGGAACCTCACTTTCTTTTCAACACGCTCAACGCTATTACCACACTGGTGGAGCTGGGGCGACAGAGCGAGGCGGTCGAGATGCTCTCTCATCTAAACCTGATACTGAAGAGCACGTTGAAGCGGACAACTCCGGAGAAGGTCTCGCTCTCGCAAGAGTTGGAGATGATCGACAACTACCTTGCAATCGAGCAGATTCGATTTGCAGACCGGTTGCAGGTGCAGATCAAGATCGACCCCGGAGCGCTGGATGGGCTGGTGCCGTGTTTCCTCTTACAGCCGATCGTCGAGAATGCAATTCGACATGGTATCGCGCATTGTGTCAGCGAAGGAAAAGTGGAGGCCTCTGCGAGGCGTGATGGAGCGAACCTGCACCTGAAGGTGCGGGATACTGGCGCGGAAACCGGTACGCAGAAGCAGGACGGACACGGGATAGGGCTGAAGAATACGCGGGAACGGCTTATGCATTTCTATCGCGATGAGTTCGCGATGAGGGCTCAGCCACTCGACGAGGGGGGCTTTGAAGTTGCGATCACCATACCGTACGAGCCTCAGAGAAGATGAAACTGAGAGCGCTTATTGCCGATGACGAACCGCTGGCGCGCGAGCGGCTTCGCTTTCTCCTCGCCGGTGACGACGAGGTAGAACTCGTTGGAGAGTGCAGGAACGGCGGCGAGGTATTGACGTCACTGAAGACTCTACAGGTCGACATTCTGTTTCTCGACATTCAGATGCCAGGCAAGGGAGGCTTCGAAGTGATCGAGCATATGGGTGCAGCCCAGATGCCGGTAACAGTCTTTGTGACAGCCCACAACCAACATGCGCTCCATGCGTTTGAGGTGCATGCGCTCGACTACCTGACCAAGCCTGTAGAGCCGGAACGGCTGAAGGCCACGCTCGTCCGCGCCAAGGAACGGATCGCTTCGAATGTCGCCTTACTGAACCAAGAACGGCTGAAGCAGGTGCTCACTGAAGTTGGAATGCGCGGGGTCGGCGGGAAGGACTATCCGAAGCGCCTGCTGGTACCAAACGGTACAAAGGACATGGTAATCAATGTTCAGGAGATCGAGTGGATTGAGGCCGCCGACTACTACTCCTGCCTACACGTTGGGGCTAAGAGCTTCATGTTGCGGGAGACAGTCAAACAATTGGCTAACACTCTTGATCCAGATCGGTTTGTGAGAATTCATCGCTCAACGATTGTGAACATGGACTACGTCTGCGAGGTGGCGCGGGAGGGTCGCAGCGAGGCATCGGTGATCCTAATACACGGACGACGGCTGAAGATGAGCAAGACCGGCTGGCAGAACTTAGTCGCAGCCAGCAGGTCGTTTTGAAACGGGCTCTGGAACCTGCACACTGCTGCTCGACCCCAGGCAAAATCTCTGCAGAACAGATATCAATAGATGATTTGAGCTTTTGGGTTGTTGGAATCGAAGATACCAAGGATATTGCTCCGCAGTTACTAGAGCTATCCAAGTAAGCTTTAGCCTGAGCGGAAATCGTTTCAGGTTTCACAGATCGATGACGACGTCGCGAATTGGTTGTGAGCAGCAAACGAGAAGGTTGCCGGTGGCGGGCTTGTCGAGTGGCTCTGGTTCGTAGATGACCTCTCCCGAAACCAAGCCGCTCTCACAGTTGTGACAAATACCAGTCCGGCACGACCAACGGACGGGAACGTCGCATGCCTCGGCCAACTCTAAAATGCTCTGGTAGATCGACGCATTCCAGTGTGCCGCGATGCCGCTGCGTGCGAACGATACCAGGGGACCGACACTAGCGTCATTCTTGGGCAGATGGGGGGCTCGCGTCCCTATACCGACAACACCAGGGTTCATCGACTCACTGCCGTTGAAAATTTCGGCGTGAATCCGCTCCGGAGCAACGCCCAACGTTGCGAGCGCCTCTTTCATATCTGCCATGAAGCGATTCGGCCCGCAGAGGTATACATCCGCCTGGAGTGAAACGCCGGCCTCGTCGAAGACCGATCGCGACAGGTGACCGATAGCATCGAAATCGTCGCCTACCTCGTCTCGCGAGCCGGGTCTACTGTAACAAACGTAGCTGCGACCGTGGGTCAGCAGGAGCATGAGGCGGCGAACTTCGATGGCGAAGGGATGATGCTCTCTGTCGCGAGCCGCATACAGCCACAAGACCCGTCGTGTCGTGCCCGCCGCGGCCAGTGCGTGCAGCATCGCCAGAACCGGCGTTGCCCCAATCCCCGCGCTGACTAGGACCACCGGCCGATCTCCCAACTGCAGAATGAAGCTGCCGCGCGGAGAGCTGCAGTCGAGAGCATCGCCCACGCGGACATGCTCTCGCACGTAAGTTCCTGCCGCTCCATTCGGTTCGATCTTCACGCTGATTCGATAGCGCTCCGTCGAGAGGGGGCCGGAAAGCGAGTAGCTGCGAAAAAGCGGTGGGCCATCTGCGGCCGGTTTAAGACGCACGACCACGTACTGCCCGGGCATCGCCGCGGGAAGCGGTTGACCGTCCAGGCTCTGCATCGTCAGTGAAAGCACGTCGGCGGACTCCTGATCAATCGCCGTCACGACAAGGGGCCGAAATCCCGGTGCAGCCGGATGCGCGGCCGCCTCCGGCACAAGCCCCGCATTACCGTTCGTTTGGCTCTGCAGCAACGCCTCAAATGACGCGCGCCATCCGGGTGAAAGCGCTTCAATCCGTAGAGCGCACTCCAGTCGATCGCGCGGATGATCGGGCGAATAGAGAAGCGCGTTGATCTCTGTGACGGTCATTCGCTCCTTCCCTTCTCCTACCTTCACGATTTCGTCACCGGCGCCGACCTCGCCTTCCCGCAGCACGCGCAAGTAGAACCCCGGCCGTCCCCTCGATGTCAGCAATGCCGGCATCCGGGGCTCGTTCATCCGAATGCCGACGCGGTAGCACGTCACGCGAGGTTGCGTGACCTCAAACAACGCGCTGCCAATCTGATAACGGTCGCCGATGCAAACGGCATCGTCGGGCAATCCTTCGATAGTAAAGTTCTCGCCGAATTGTCCGTGAACGAAGTCCTCCCTCCTCAGCTGCTGCTGCCAGTAAAGGTACGATTCGATCTGGTAGACGAAGACGGCACGTTGCTCTCCCCCATGCCCCGCCAGGTCACCTTGACCGTCTCCGTCCAGATTCAACCGGCCAACCCGGCAGCGGCCACCGACTGGATTCTTCCAGACCGCCGTGCGCACAGTACGTCCTTTCCACTCGATGTCGCGTGGAAGTCCAACATTCACCGATAGCAGTCGAGCCATATTGCCCCCTTCGATGGAGACCCCTAACCGTTGGCGAGCGGGAGCGCCTCTGCAACAGTTAGATCGCGATCTGGGCCGTGTGAAATCACTGTCTGACCCGGCTCAAGACGGAGCCGGACACCATCGAGCTGTACCGAGACGAGGTCTGGCTCAAACGATAGCAGCCCGGAGATCCGGCTGACCTGTGGATAGGCGTTGCTATACGACCATGCCGCAAGGCGTGCGCCACTTATGTCGTAATAGCTGCATAGCCCCTTATATGGACAAAAGGTCTGATGTTCCACGAGGGTTAGCGCAGACTCATCGACGTCGGCGCGTTCAACATACCAGCGTGGCGCGAAGCCGGACTCGTAGAGAACTACCGGTCGCTTGGTGTCGACGAGAATGCGGTCATGATGGCGGACTACTAGTCTACGGAAGGTCTGGCGGATGTCGATGCGATGGTAACTATCCGCGGCATGGCCCATGATCCGTTCATCTTCCTCGTAAAATGCATCCATGGAAGGCCAGGCGAACGCTACTCGCGCCTGCAACTCGCTCGCGTAGACGGGCAGGTCGACGTGTTGCCACGCCCCGCGCGGAGCGATCTTCTCGCTTGCCCTGACGGTGTACCAGGATGTGGGCCCGAGGTCGGGGTGCCGGGTAGTATGTTCGCTGCGTTGTAGGACGTCTGGCAAGACGTCAGCCTTCGGGAAATAGGCCATTGGATAGCGGCCAGGTTCGAAGAGCAGGAGTACGTCTTCGCTATCGGCGATCCAGATTCCGCCGAAGCGTACGCGCATGCGCCGACGCAACGGTTCAACATAGAGCAGTCTCTTCGGCAGCGGTTCTGGCACGAGGAATCGGCCGATTGCTCCCGGTGAAAGCGGACCTTGTTGCCAGGACAGTCCCACTATTCCCCCTCCTACAGTTTTGACGAGTCGCGGTCACGCCCGATGAACTTATCGCATCCCCCGACGATGACCACCGGTTGAATGCTAAGGTGCAGGAAAAACGACTGTCAATGCGATCTTTCCGGGGGCCATTCTGGTTCTGAATATCCTTAGGGATCTGTTGGCAGTAGGATTGGGGCGCCTTCGCGTGCGCGTATTGCGCCATCCTATTTCTTTTTGTCTTTCAAACGCGCATGGAGAGGTAGGGGTGGCTGGCATGTACCTCGCTTTACCAAATGCGTAGGTACAACGACTTCGGGGTAGTGCCTTTCCGGGTGCCGCACTTTGTCGATCGCCATCTTCGCTAAACGATCACCTATGGCTTCCGCTTCCACTCTCACGGTCGTCAGGCCCAGCCCCTTGTATGGACCGCGTTGATCATCGAACCCAATAATACTCACTTGCTCAGGAACATTGATTCCTTGTTGCTGAAGGCACTCCCAGCAACCATAGGCAATCTCATCTGTACTGGCAAATATTGCCGTTAGCGGATGCTTCTCTTTGAGAATGGAAGCTGTACAACGAAATCCATTCACAAACCGATCATCCGAAATCGCAGCTGTCTGTGCCCGCGGGATCAGCCCTTTCTCCTGCATTGCACGTAGGTATCCCTGATGCCGTCGGTTGAACCACGGCAATGACGTATCGCCGATGTACCAGATATGACGGTGTCCCATCTCAATGAGATACCGCGTTGCTTCCTGTGCTGCAGCGATATCATCGAACCGCACCTGATCAAGTAACGCATCACGATCATCAGCGATCAGATTATTGGCCAACACAACGTAAGGAATTCCTCTTTGTTCTAATGCTTCTATCAAGTTGGAGTAGTTTGTCCCTGCCAATACAACACACTCAGCCATGCCGTGAGCGCGTACCGCTGGAGGAAGCGGTATATTTTCAGGGGGAAGGTCTGGCCCGTAATAGAGCTTTGAAAACAGAACGTAGAAGTCCGTAGCGTCGCAATGTCGACTCACGCCTTCGAGTATTCGGGAGTGAAACGGATCATGAAGATCGCGGTTGCTCAAGATAAAGGAGAGCACTGGCGTGGAGTTTTTCGCTAAATTCTGCGCTCTGCGGTTTGGACGATAGCCAAGCTGCTCGATCGCCGCCTCGATCTTTTCCCTCACCAACGGCTTTACGCTCGTCCGGCCATTCAGGACATTCGACACGCTGCCAACCGAAACCTTGGACAGTTTTGCTACATCTTTGATCGTTGCCGGCACGCCAGATGCGTGAAACTTTTTGTATCGATTCATTTATCACTCGAAAACTTCACTTCCAAAATTGCTTCCCGATCACCAACCAGGTCTTAATATGCAAAAACACTATACGCACTTCAAACTCGTCTCACTAGAAATTTTTGCATATGCAATTGCCCCTAAATGAACTGATATACGCCCTTAGCGCCCTGACTTGGTGGTGTTCCTTCTAAATCTTCTTGACACCCAGAATAACAATCGTTGATTATTCTCGTGCATTTCATGAACCGGTTCATATTTTATTCATAAGTGACCGCACATCTCACCAAAAGGGGAACGCGGCTCCTATGCTAGGAGGTCCATCGCATGTATCGCGCATACGCTATTGAAGTAGACCGGGCCGGACAATCTATCTTTCAGATCATCTTTCTTATCCTGTTTGCAGCTGCGGTTTTTTTTGTTGCAAAACCGGCATCAGCCCAGGTCCTCTATGGCCAACTAGTCGGAAATCTGGTCGATTCCGCCGGCGGTAGCGTTTCGGGTGCTAGTGTCGAAGCGATGAATATCGCAACTGGAATATCCACGAAAGTCACAAGCGATAGCTCCGGTCACTTCCTCTTCCCCACCCTCGCGGCAGGCTCTTATACCGTCACAGTCTCCGCCGCTACCTTTCGCGGGGTAACCTCTCAGGGAGTCCTGATTCAACCAAATACAGAACGCCGAGTCGACTTCACCCTTGAGCCCTCCACGGTCAGCCAATCGGTTACGGTCCTCGCCGCGCCCGCTCTACTTCAGACCGATCAAGCGAGCGTTTCCTCACAACTCGAGTCTGACCAGCTCATCTCGCTCCCAGGAGGTCCGGGGCCTGGCATGCGCAATATTCAAAGCCTCTACACTCTTGTGCCTGGCTTCTCGCCGCCCGTGCTAGGACACTCTGAATCAGGCGTTCCTTCGGATACCCTTGTCTCCAACGTTAACGGCGTCTCTAACACCAACAACAACACACGTATCGATGGCGCCAGTTCTATTTACGCCTGGGTTCCGGATGTTGCAGCCTATATTCCTTCAACTGAAGCCATTCAGTCCGTTGATATCGTGACCAATAGCTTCGATGCCGAGCAAGGTCTTGCCGCTGGTGCCATCGTCAACATCTCAACTAAGTCGGGTACGAATCAGTTTCACGGCAATGCATGGGAGTACAACACCATCAGCGCCCTCGCTGCACGTAACTACTTCTTGCCAGTAACACAACGTAGCGTGCCTAAGTACATCCTGAACCAATTCGGCGCGAACATCGGCGGCCCTATCGCCAAAAACCGTGCCTTCTTCTTCGCCAACTGGGAGCGTTCACGACGTTCACAAAACCAGAGTGGCTTCCAAACAGTTCCCACAGTTGCAATGCGAACCGGAAATTTTCTGGGGACAGGAGCTACGATCTATGATCCCGCAACGGGAAATCCTGACGGAACGGGACGTATGCCATTTCCCAACGGCATCATTCCGACATCACGAATCTCTTACGCCGCTTCGCAGATGATGTCCATCCTCCCTTCACCAAACGTCACAACGTCTGCTCTTTCTGCCAACTACTTCACCAGTGCCAGTGGCCAATACACACGCGATATCGTCGATAGCCGTGTCGACTACAAGATTTCCAATAAAGCAACTCTCTTCGGACGCTACGGCATTCAGAAGTCATCGCTCTTCGATCCGCAGCCGCTCGGAAAAGCAGGGGGCCTGCCTGTCGATGGCGGGCAACCCGGCAATGCACCCAGCATCATTCAAGCCGTGGGGATTGGTGGCACGTATGCCTTCTCGCAGACTGTCTTCGCTGATATAAACGTTGGTTTTTCCCGCATCGGTCTCTCAACAGCGAATACGGACCTCGATCAGAACTATGGCCTTACCTTCCTTCAGATTCCTGGCACAAATGGCCCGAGTCCGCTGCAGGCAGGTTTTCCGAACTTTCAGATCAGCGGACTTTCCTCGCTTGGCAATCCTTCTTCGCCGAATCCGCAGCTCTATCACGACAACACATACACCACCGCCGCTAACGTGAGCTGGATACATCGCACGCATTCCATTCGCTTTGGCATGGAGTTTCAGCGTTACCAACTCAACCACTTCCAACCACAAAACACGTATGGACCACGAGGAGGCTTCACCTTCACCGGAGGACTCACCTCGCTTAAAAGTGGTCCTTCTACAAACTCGTATAACGCCTTCGCCGACTTCCTCCTCGGTCTGCCTCAAGCCATGGGAAAGGACACGCAGTTTCTGAACCCTGGCACTCTGCGTGAATCAGTATGGGCCTTTTACGCGCGTGATCAGTGGCAGATCAGCAACGCTGTCACCTTAAACTACGGCCTTCGCTACGAGATCTATCCTTTCGCTACACGACATCATTTTGGAGGAAATGCGTACAATCCGCTTGACGGTAACGTGTATCTTGGTGGGCTTGGCGCTACACCTAAGACCGCAGGCATTGATGCTGGCAAGGGAAACTTTGCACCACGTTTTGGCCTTACCTACCGCATCGGCGATAAAACCGTAGTGCGGGCAGGCTACGGCATCACCATCAACCCAGATAGCTTTCGCAACATGCTCGTCGCATATCCAGCCATCATCTCGCAGTCATATAACGGCAGCAGTTCATACGCTGCCGCAGGAAATCTGGTTACTGGCATCCCTACCGCTACCTTCCCTGATATCAGTTCGGGAGTTATTAAGCTGCCCCTCACACTCACCACCACAACCTATCCCCGCAACTATCGCCGCGGTTATATCGAGTCATATAATCTCGCCTTTCAACGTGAGATGTTCCACGGCATGACCCTTCAAGCGACCTACGTGGGAACACTTGCCATTCGAGAAGTAGTTCAGCTCAATCTCAACGCCGCCGCACCGGGAACCGGCGTTGCTGGCAGTGGGCTCTACCAGTCACTCGGCACTACAGCCAGCATTTATCAGGAAACCCCAATGGGGACTGGCAGCTATAATGGCCTGCAGGTTATAGCTAAAAAGCGGCTCGCAAATGGAGGCATGGTCGGCTTCAACTACACATATTCACGAGCTATCAACAACTATGCAGACAATTCCGACGCAACGCCACTGGTCAGTTATCTTCCGGCCTACAGCAAAAATCGCGGCGTAGCCGGATTTGACCTGACGCATAACTTCGTCGTCCATGGAAACACCCCACTGCCGTTCGGTAAGGGGCAACGCCTCCTTACTCATGGTGTTGGCAATATCATGCTTGGTGGATGGCAACTCGACAACCTGCTCATCAGGACAAGCGGAACGCCTATTACCATTACGGCCTCCGGTTCTTCACTCAATGCACCGGGCAACAGCCAGTTCGCGAATCAACTCGTCTCTCGAGTTCGCATTTTGGGCGGACACGACTCTGCACATCCCTACTTTGATCCGACAGCCTTCAGCACCGTAACCACTGCGGCCTTTGGAACTGCCTCAAAAGGATCTGTTCGAGGTCCCGGTTTCTTCAATTGGAATCTCGGTCTCTCGCGCGGATTTCGGTTCGCAGACCGCTACGAGTTTCGTATACGAGGCGAGGCATTCAATCTCACCAACACTCCTCGCTTCGGAAATCCAGGCTCAAATGTTTCCAACGTCACTACTTCCAACGGTATTCAGAACCTGAACGGTTTCTCAGTAATTACTTCTGCCTCAAATCAACGAACCATGCGCCTGTCCGCAAGATTTAGCTTTTAAAGCAACCGACTGGAGTAATTACATGAAGCAACGACTGGTCATTCTTCTGCTGAGTTTGACCCCATGCCTTTCTTCCTCTTGCCAGCAACTTCCCAAGATATTTCTTGTAGGCGACAGCATCTCCATCTATTACACGCCGTTTCTCCAGACCGATCTCTCCAGTACTTACAGCTTTAGCCGTAAAATTTCTCCAAAACCAGAGAGTGTCGCCGATCAATTGAGCGACCCAAACGTACAGGGAGGAAACTCCCACATGGTTCTCGAGTATCTCCTGAAGCGATACTCTGAACCAGATTTCAAACCCGACATCGTCATGTTTAACTGCGGTCTGCACGACATCAAGCGTAATCCTCAATCGAATGCAATCGCGATCGACCCAAATGAATACCGGTCGAATCTCGAGAAGATCGTCACCCTTATCCTTCAACACCACGCCAAAATCATCTGGATCAGCACAACTCCCGTCGATGACAAACGGCACAATTCGATCTCTAAAGAGTTCTACCGCTACGACCGTGACGTTGTGCAATATAATGAAATCGCCAAATCAGTTTGCGCTCATTTCAAAATTCCGATAATCGATCTATACACGTTCACTAAGGAGCTCGGCCCTGGGCACTATATTGATCACGTGCACTTTGATGAGCCAACCCGCGCTCAACAGGCTGCATACATTGTTGGATTCGTTAACGGAATATCTTCCATTTCACGCTAGATCAAAAGCAGAGGGCAATTATTTGTGAAACTTCCCCCGGCTAAATGCTTCCGGCGTCAGAAGGTGTATTTGATGGCCAGTAACATAGTGCGTTGCGTGTACTTCGCATCCGTAACGCCCCGGCCCGTATTCGAAACCGCCGATGTGAAGGTCTTGTTATCCGCTGTGACCAGGCTGGGCTGCACAAGACCATTGGTGCTATAACCTGGCAACGGATGGTTCAGGAAGTCGAAGGCCTGGCCACGAACTTCCACCGCTTGATGCTCTGCGATATGAAAACTCTTGTAGATCCCCAGATCAGAGTTCCAGTAAGCCGGCAGGCTAAGATAAGGAGCCTGCCGCGGTCCGACTTGTCCAATCTGTGGCGCTGTGACGCAGGACAGGTTAATGTGCTGATTGGAAGCAAGATCTGAGTTAGGGTTGCAAGTGTAGATCGGCTGCACAGTCTGCACTGGCGTTCCGTAATAAGTAGACGAACCGATGGTGTGGTTGAGTGTTGTGTTCTTGATCGTGAGGCCGAGATTCTGGCTGAGGTTCGCCTGCATGTTACCGCCAGCTTGCCAGGTTGTCGTTCCCGCAAGTGTCCACCCATTGACGATGCCGTCGAGAAGAAAGTTACCGTGCAGCGGCTGCCCAAGGTCGAAGGCATAGGACGTATTCACAACTTGCGGACGGTCGATGTTAAGCACGCCATAGTTGTTTCGTACGACAAACGCGTCCAACGTATTAGCCACGATGCCCAAACTCTTCGAGTAGGTGTAGTTGGCATTGAGCGTAAAGCGGCCGGTCTGTTTCATGAGGCTGACCTGCACGCCGTTATAGTTCGCATATCCCACATGAGACGACACGCTGATCGCATTGCTGCCGTAGCCCTTGTAATAAGGGTAATAGTCGATAACATTCGGAACGTTTTCCGGATCGGCGGGAGCAGGCGCACCTGTTACGGGATCGGGGCGGAATAGGCCGCCCAGAGGAATTTTGTTCTGGTTGACGAAATTGCTGCCACCAACGCCCGAGCCATTGCTCTGGCCGCCCATCAGGATATTCTGCGAATTGTTTCCAACATAGGCCAACTCAAACAGCATCGCTCCCGGTAGCCGTTGCGAGATGGTCAGGTTATAAGCATAGGTCACGCCTACCTGGTCATCTGTTTGGTCGACGGCGTAGACGCTGGACGGCAAAGAACCAAGTGAGGCTGAGTTGCTGCCTAATGCGCTGACCTCTTTGAAGGTGATCGCCTGGCCGGAGTTCGAGTTATAAGTCTTAACCCCGAGTGCCGTCTGCAGCGGCCCGGCGTAGTCGTTATACTGGTCATTCCAGCGATAAGCAGCCCAACCGCCACGGATCACTGTTGCGCCGTTCTTGTGCACATCATAGGCAAGGCCAAGGCGCGGCTCCAGGAACAACGCCTGCACAGGTCCCCCGCTAAGAGGCACGGAGTTGTCGATTGCGTGCCAGTAGACCCCGGGGTAAATCTTGCCTGAAGCCACGTCGCTTGCATAACGGCCCGGTTCCCACACTCCGAGCCCTGTGCCCGACGCATCCTTCCAGCGGCCCACATGCTCCACACGCAGGCCAAGGTTAAGCGTGAGCTGCGGAGTCACCTTCCAGTTGTCGAGGAAGTAGCCCGCAGCCGTGTTGTAATGCATGTCATCAACTGGATTCACACTCGTTTGTTGATAAGCGCTGGCAACACCCATTAGAAAATTGGCAAGGGGATTGTTCGTGCCAATGAAGTTATTTGTATTTCCCGAGTCCACCTGCTTGCCACTGGCGAAGGAGAAAACCCCGTTCGCGTAGCCGTAGGTACCCTGTTTATTGCCTGCCTGGCTCCAATATCCACCGATTTTGAAGGTGTGCGTCTTGTAGACCACCGTGAAATCATCTGACACCGATGGCGAAGCCTTGATCGAGTTATACGTACCGTTCTGTTGGAACAGGTCCGGCTGCGAAACATCAGGAAATGTCCGGTCGCCCGCCGTATAGAAGGAAGGAACCAGGTCAGAAGCACTGCTGTACACCGTGCCATATGGATAACCAACGGCACTCTTCGTAACGGCTGCCAGATTCGAAGCCGTGTAAGGATTGTCCAGCCAGCCACGCGAAATGCGAAGCTCGTTAGTCATAAAGGCATTGAAGATATGGATAAAACTTCCACTCAAGACATGCGAGTGTACCGGGCTGATGAGGTTGCCGCCGGGATAGGCGATGGAGTTTGCGGGGTTGTTATAGATATGCGCCGGCGAGATCGACGTGTCGGTACCATACTGATAGCTCACGAAGATTTTATTGCGGTCGCTCAGGTTGTAATCGACACGGCCACGATAGATATAGCCATTGTGCTGGCTCGTCGTTTGCAAGTAGTAATTGTATCCGCTGCCGTTGGTGGAAGGATCTGTGTTCGCCTCCGGGAGCAGCTTGAGCAATGCAAGCGCACCAGGGTCGAGATATCGCGATGGTATCTGAGATCCACTCAGCGGCGTGCCATCTGAAGCAAACCCTCCATTCAGCGATTGGCAGAAGTCGCCGCTCCCGGTGCTCTTAGCGCATAGCGCAGCGTTAGCAGGGTCAGTCAGACTAAAGTTGCCACTGCGCATGGCCGGTGTCGGCACGTATGAAGTCAGCGGTGAAGATGCAGGCAGCGTCTGGCGGAAGGCTTCAAAGCCAGCCCAGAACAACAGCTTGCGGTTGTGATTGAAATCGGTGTGTGGAATCAGGATCGGTCCACCGATGCTGCCGCCAGGGTAGTAGTATTCTGCGTCGGGCCGTTTCGTCGGATTGTTACTGTGTTTGTTCTGCCACGAATTCGCATTGAAGATGGCGTTGCGCGTGTACAAGTATGCCTGGCCGTGAAATTGCGCAGAACCAGAACGGCTGATCACGTTGATGACAACAGGCCCCTGGGGGGAATCGGCTCCAAAGTTCGACGACTGCACTTTCACTTCCTGCGTCATGTCCGGATTTACCGTCGCAATGGACCAGCAGGCACAACCGGGATCGATGATGCTTGCACCGTCCAAAAGGTAAGCCGTGCCTCCCCGATACGGAGCGCCGTTCGTGTTCAACCCAACGCCTACTGTTGACCCCGAAGATCCGGTATCTGTGAAGTCGAACCCGACTGGTGTACCGGTTCCAGTTGCCGTTGTCGTTACGCCGGGTAAAATCTTCAGCAACTCGGAAGCGTTGCGGCTTGCCAACGGAAGACGTTCGATGTCTTTGCTGGTCAGCAATGCAGAGCGTTCTCCTGAATCCTCAGGAGCGACATAGTTGGCACTACTCGCCACAGTAATCGACTCATTGGCAGTACCGGCAGCCAGCATCAAGTTGCTAAGAGAGCGTGTGTCACCAGGATTGATCATGATGTCCGACTGTTCCAATCCCCTGAACCCTTTGGCAGTAATGTTCACCTTGTAGGTTCCAGGAACGATGCCGGCGAAGCTGAAATAACCCGAAGCGTTGCTATCTAGGATGCGAACTTCGTTGGTAGCCGCATTGATCAACGTAACGTGGGCACCCGCAATCACCGCTCCGGTGGAATCCTGTACCGAGCCAGACAGGCTCGCCGTAGTTTGCGCCAGCAGTTGTGGTGATGCGACGGCAAGAACGGCTAAAGTCATTCCTGCTACAAGAGTGTGGAGGTATCGCAAGGTTTGGTGTCTCATCGTTATTACCTGCCTTTGCTGTTTAAGCTCTTTCGTCATGCGCCCGGCCTCTAATATTCGTGCGCGCACCTTCTGCCGCTGCCCCTGTTCTTCTTCAGGGAGAAGTCTTGGATGGCGTCCGCGAAATTCTCATCATGGGTGAATCACCTTTACGACTACGCTGTCGGGCCCGTTCCACGCCGCTGGACCGTGATGCGTCAGTTTCCTGCTCGCATCGTTCCACTGCAGCTCCGTCGTGCTGAAACGGCCCGTCTCGTAGCCATAACTCTGTCCGTCGTCATTGAACAGCGTGAAGCTGCCGTCAGCGCCGGGATAAACGCGCACCTGCTCGATCGCTTGTTTGTCGACAGTGCTGTCCACCGTTGATCCCATCGGAACGATGGACCCCGCGCGCACGAACAGAGGAATCGTCTCGATCGGTGCAGGCACCGTGATGCGCTGTCCACCATGTAGCCGCTCATTTGTCCAAAAGTTGTACCAATCCGTTCCAGCTGGCAGATACACGCTTCGTGAAATCGAGCCCTGTTCAGTTACCGGCGCGACCAAAAGCGCCGGTCCGAACATATATTCGTCTCCAATATCGGCAACTTGCTGATCGTTGCCAAAGTCCAGAAACAACCCCCTCATAAACGGAGCGCCAGTCTGGTTCGCGCTATAACCCAGCGAATAGATATAGGGCATCAACTGATAGCGCAGCCGCAGATATTTCTCGAGAATCGGCTCCGCAGCCTTGCCATAGCTCCACACCTCATTGTGTTTGCGTGAACCGTGCGAGCGGAAGTTGGGCTGGAAGGCACCATACTCAAACCACCGCGTATAAAGCTCGGGGTAGTCGTCATAATCGCCGACGTTGTCGCGTGCGTCCCCAGGATCCAGCAGCGCCGGACGTTCCGGCTTGTGCACTCTGGGAAGACTCTGCCAGCCGCCGATATCCGTCGACCAGTAGGGCATTCCGCTCGCCACAAAGTTGATTCCCGTCGGCACCTGGCGTCGCAGCACGTCCCAGGTAGGTGCAATGTCGCTCGACCAAAAGATTGCGCCATTGTGCTGTGCCCCGAGATAGCTGTCGCGGGCCAGGATAACCGCGCGTTGTTCCATGTCCCGACGCATGCCAGCGTAAAAGGCCTGTGTATGAAATAGCGGATATACGTTGAAGAACTGGGTTCCCGGCCCCACGTGGAAGTAGCTCCCATTTGGTGGCAGGTCGGGTTCGGTCTCGTCGGCCCAAAAAGCGTCGAAACTTTTTTTCACGTAATTCTCATGCACGACATTCCAATACCAACGTGCCGCATCCGGATTCGTCGTATCAATGTCAGCACCAGCCCGGTCATACGGCAGACCGTTAATCGGTGTGCCATCAGCCAGGTGCATGAACCATCCATTCTTCAGAATGGTGCTGTAGTAACGATCTTCTGGGACGAATCGCGGCCACACGCTGATCATCGTGTGGAACTTCATCGCGTGCAGTTCATCATTCATCACTACAGGGTCCGGCCACTTCGCCGGGTCCATGTCCATCTCCCCCATCTTGGTGTAGGTGAACCAGTCAATAACAAGGTCGTCGATGGGCAGATGCCGTTCACGGTATCCGTGCGCTACGCTAAGCACCTCTGCCTGCGTGCTGTACCGCTGTTTGCTTTGGATGTAACCGAAGGCAGACTTCGGCGGAATCGGAGTGTCGCCAGTTAACAGGCGAAAGCCACGATAAATCGCGTCATAGTCCCCCGCGATAATGAAGAAGCTAACGCGCTGGCCCACTTCGCTTGAGAACGCATTCTGGCCATTGAAACCGAACGCCACTGTTGTCCTGGAGGGGTTATCCCACACCAGCCCATACCCCTTGTTCGTGACAAGGAACGGAACGCAAACACTCTGGCCTCCTGGCGCGTTGTAATCGTGCGCGCACCGTAAAACTCTTCCGCGATGGTCAAGATACCCCTCTTGGTTCTGACCCATGCCATAGTCATGCTCATCCATGGAAGCCGAAAATTTCGCTCCCACAGTGAAGAACGGTGGGTCGGAGGGTCGGCGATCATTCTTCAGCCATGCAGTTCCATCCTTAGAATTGGGAACTGCCATGCTCCACTCCTGCATCTGGACCAATGGCTTGCCGTCGCCAGTCGAGAAGCTCACGTTCACCCATGGCGTCGATCCATTGAAAAATTTGCCGATCTCGTCAGAATCACCACCCCGGTTTCGCGACGCTGGCGTTATGTGGACAGTCAGCACTGCAGACCGCAACTCATCGCCCGTTGCGTGGTTGCTCGCACTCCATCCGCCCCCCGACGGCTTTGCAAGAATTCCAAATCCAGGGCCAGCAATCGCATCTTCGCGCCGAAGGCTTAAACTTACTCGAACGATATTTGGCGCATACGGTTCTATAAGCACCGTGGCCGGACCGCGTTCAAACACCTGTTGACCACACATCGGCCAGCATGCGAGCAAGATCAATCCAACGCCCACTCCTTTGCTCAACAGCCTGCTGAGTGCATGAAGAAAAAATCTTCTCAGGACTTCGAACCCGTTTTTATTCATTACGTCCTTCGCTTCCGTTTTGCGCACTGAAAGTCCACACGTCTCCATGGATCCACAGCCCAGCTATTGGGCTCGTCATGTTTTGGGTATTTACGTAACGACAGAACTAGACGCGCCGTGTAGAACAGCTGACAAGGTTGAGTACAGTATTTTCCTTCTAAGTGATTGATTTAATTAGATTGACTACCCTCATAAACGGTCAGTACGATACTGTACTTGTGATCAGAACTGAACCCAGTTCGCTAGATGCGCACGCCGAGGATGCCCCTCTCTCCGTTTCTGAAACCGAAAAGATTCGTCAGGCGTTGAAAGATCTGCTCGCCAGTCCGTCTCTTCGGTCTACCCAGCAGTGCCAGCACCTTCTCCAGTACATCGTCGACCACACTCTCGCCGGAGAGTCCGCCCTGCTTCGGGAACGAGTGATCGGCAAAGAGGTCTTTGGCCGGCGCCCTGATTACGAACCTGGTGAAGACCCCGTGGTGCGTCTCCGCGCCGTAGACCTTCGCAAGCGCCTGGCAATTTATTACCAATCGCTTCCTCACAGTCCAGATGTCCGAATTGATGTGCCTCCCGGCTCCTACAAAGCAGTCTTTACCTGGAACGCTCCGGCAGGCCAGCAAGTCGTCCAGTCAGTAGGAGAGCCAGCGGAAATTCCACCGTCACAGGTAGATTCACCTCCGACGGCCGAGGGTGATCCGCATGATCACGTTTTCACTGCAGCCGGTTCCACCTTGGCCGCCATGGAAACACCTCAAGCTCCTCCCCGCTGGGCGATTCAGCGCTGGCTGTTTTTGGCATTGGCGGTGAGCCTGGTGGCTGGAGTCGTCTTCGGCACAGCTTGGTATCGGCAAAGAGGAGCGCGAACATTCCATACTTTCTGGGCTCCGTTCCTGGGAACCTCCAGGACGGTGCTTATTTCGATCGGCAGTAATGCTGTGTACAGGGTCGCCGACTCGCAGGTCAACGAATACATTCGGCAACATGGAATCACAAGTGGAGGAATGGAATTCTTTCCCGCTTTTGCGCCGGACCAGACTCTTTCATCCACGGGCCTCCATCCTGCCGCCGACAGTTTCGTGGCGCTGGGGGACGTCGCCGCGGCGTCCGAGACCGTCCGGACGCTGACACACTTCGGCCAGGCTTTCGAAGAACGCTTCCCGAACGATATCTCATTCGCCGAAGTCCGCGACCACCCCACGATTCTGATCGGCGGCTTCAACAACCCCACGACACTCGAACTGACTCGAACTCTTCCATTCGTTCTATCAGGAAGAAACCGAATCGTCGATCGTACGATACCCGATCGATCGTGGGAGCTTCATGCTTCCACCGATTCACATGACACTGAAGACTACGCCATCGTCTCGCGTTTACTCGCATCGAAAGATATCGCTCCGATGGTCTCGGTGGCGGGCCTGGGCCAATATGGCACTCTGGCCGCCACCGAATTGATTTCGAAGCCAGAAAATCTTGAACCCCTTGTTGTCGCACTCGGACCCAAGTGGGCTTCCCAAAATTTTCAGGCGGTATTGCGTATCAAGGTAGTGGACTTCAAACCAGTATCTACAGTCGTTGTGGCGACTCATAGCTGGTGACAGCCCACCTTCCTGATCGCATTTTTATGCCAACGGTTCGTTCTCCAGATTGCGTAGGATTTTCCACTATTTCATACTGGGATGGTCATCCGCAGGTAAGTCCCCCAACGCATACTGAATGCCCGCCAACACATGTTCCATGATGGGTGTCATGGCATAGATATGTTCGCTATGGCCAAGGGCCTCATAGAAAACCCGCCCTTTGCCCTCATGCCGAATCCAGCTCAAACCATAGTCACCATCGGTGCGCTTCGTTGCCGCCGGCTCCTTCGCCTTGGCTGCATCGCTCATCTTTGCGTAGTCGACGCTGGTAAGTACGTGCACCCGCTTGCGCGAAAACGAGTCCTGCACAAAGGTGTAAACCTCGTCGTGCACCGTAAATTCACCATGAAACATCTTCGTCAGCGGACTCTTCGGGTCGTCGATCTTCACGGTAATCGGCTGCGGATAAACCCAGTGAAACTTGAAGTAGCCTCCGATCATCACGTTGAAGTCCGACCAGGTTCCGCTAGGCGCCGATCCCGTCGTGTGGTAACTATCGCCGGCGGCGTGGATGCCCGCCAACCCCTTGCCGCCACGCACAAAATCCAGCAGCGCCTTCTTCCTTGCCTCGCTTGCGACAGGATCTTTCGGGTCGTCCAGGAAGGCAAGCGTCGTATTGTCCAGGAAGATCGCGTCGTATCCCGCAAGGTTCTCCACCGTGATCTGTGCCGGATCGAAGGTGATGGTGGTTGACCAAGCGCCCGTCTTCTCGCCCATCGCCTTCACCGTCTCCGCCGCCAACGGAATAGAAGAATGAACGAAGCCCGACGCGTGCGCCAGGACTAGAACCTTGCGTGGCTTCTTGGGTTGCGCATAAGCCTTCGCTGGAAGATTGTCCAGCATGGCAACGTAGTCTTCAAGCTGTGGCTTCTGGATCTGCACGCCATCTTGAACGCTCTGCTTCCGTGGAGGGCTTGGGAGCGTCTGCTCTTTAAGGTCTGTTGTAGAGGTGGCGTCTGCGCGTTGTGCGATTGCCGTAAGACAGCAGAATGCGAGTAACCCAGCCGAGATCGATCGAAGCATGACGAGTTCTATCCTCCCAAAAACACAACCAAGGATACATCGAGAAGAAGGCTTTCGGAATCAGGGAGAGAACTCTTGCGAATCTCGTCTTCGATTCGCTACGCTCACTTGGTATAAGTCATCAGCAATCTCATCATTCGATCCAGTCATCCAGACCACTGGCTGGAAACACTGGATCTGCAATAAAGTCATTTCAGGAACGCTATAAAGTCCACGGATCGCCGCATTGATCAATAAGGCATAGCCGAAACCATCTATCTCTGCACTACGAATAAAGGAGCACATCGCATGGCCACAGCAGAAGTCACTCGGCGTATCTACAGGATTGCGGTGATTCCCGGCGATGGGATTGGCAAAGAAGTCGTGCCTGAAGGTCTACGCGTACTGGAGGCCGCAGCAAAAAAATTCGGCTTTGGACTGCAGCTTGACGAGTTCGACTTCGCCTCCTGCGACTACTATCTCAAGCACAAGGAGATGATGCCGGAGGATTGGAAAGATCGTATCGGCAGGCATGATGCGATCTTCTTCGGAGCCGTGGGCTGGCCCGCGAAGGTGCCCGATCACATCTCTCTCTGGGGTTCTCTCATTCTCTTCCGGCGTGAGTTCGATCAATATGCGAACCTTCGTCCCGTTCGGCTCATGCCAGGACTTCCCTGTCCCCTCGTCGGCCGGGCTCCAGGCGATATTGATTTTTTCGTTGTAAGGGAGAATACCGAGGGGGAATATTCCTCGGTTGGAGGCAAGATCTTTCCCGGAACCGATCGTGAAGTTGTTGTTCAGGAAACCATCATGACCAGAACCGGTGTCGACCGTATCCTGAAGTTTGCATTCAATCTCGCGCAGAAGCGGCCCAAAAAACATCTCACGTCGGCAACGAAGTCGAATGGCATCTCCATCACAATGCCATACTGGGACACCCGCGTCGAAGAAGTTTCGAAGTCATTTCCCGATGTAACCTGGGACAAATATCACATCGACATCCTCGCTGCTCATTTTGTGCTTAATCCGGACAGATTCGACGTGGTCGTTGCATCCAATCTGTTTGGCGATATTCTCTCCGACCTGGGGCCTGCGTGCACAGGCACAATCGGCATCGCCCCTTCGGGAAACATCAATCCCGATCGCCATTTCCCTTCTCTCTTTGAGCCGGTCCACGGCTCCGCGCCCGACATCGCTGGACGTGGCGTGGCGAATCCCATTGCTCAAATCTGGTCGGCGGCCATGATGCTCGACCATCTTGGAGAACTTGAGGCCGGCGCTGCAATCCTTAAAGCAATAGAGCAGGTGCTTCCGAATAAGTCCCTGCGAACGCGCGACATGTCAGGCACCGCTGACACGATCACGGCAGGAAAAGCAATTGCGGACGCGCTGGCATAAAACTCACGATGCAGCCCTTCCATGAAACGCCGTAACAACGGACGTCAATAGCAGGGCCGCATCTGCATTTCAATTCGGCATCGGTTGAGCCGATCGCTCCTGATCCAGCTCTCCGGACGCGACAATCACCGCAAGCGATTCCATCGCCTGCCGAATGAGAATCGCGGTCTGTGCGAAGACTTCCGGATCCATGTTCAGAGTGACCGGACCAACGCTTAAATGAACGGATTTGCATCCGCAAAGTCGAACCGCACCAAACCCGCCGCGCTCTGCCAGAACTACGTTAATATCGTTCATCGATTCTCCTTGGCCGTTTATGTCGACAAAGAGACAAACTCTTCCCAACGTCAATCCCGGTTGCTGCTCTTAAACAGCCAAACAACGCATGGAAGTCACGTCCTGACAGTGGACTTGCAAACATACAATCCAGTCAGCCGATGACTCTTCGCTTGAGCGACCACAGCAACGGTCTTCTCAAGTTCTCGTCCAGGAAGATAGCTTTATCTATTTCGTCTCAGCATTCTTCGTAAAACAGCATGGGCGTGTCCATGCCATCCATCTCGATCTCAGGAAGACCGCAGCGCTTCGCCAAAAGACTCTGCAGCATTCCCTCTTGAATGGAGACTAATTTAGTCCTATATAGACGTCAAGCAAAATTTCGACCTTTTGTTAACCATCTACTGCTGAAAGATGCGATCAGGGCTGTTGTGGAAGCTGTGAGGAATCCCATCCGCCGCCCAGCGATTTGACCAGCAGAACACTCGCTTCCAATCGCCGCCGGGTAATGTCGATATCGTTGCGTTCATTTTGCAGAAGCGCTGTCTGCGAGATGATCACCTGCAAATAGGTATCGACTCCGCCCTCATAGCGAGTATTGAAGAGATCAAGCGACTCCCGCGCCGATGCGGTAGCCGCCTGCTGTTGGGTCGCCTCTGTCTCCAGACCATGCAGCGCATTCAGATTATCTTCAACCTGCTGGAATGCGGTGAGTGTGGTCTGCCTGTAAGAAGCGATCGTCGAATCGTAATCAGCGCGAGTAATATCCGTGGTCGCCCGTCGACGGCCGTAATCGAAGATTGTCTGAGAAAGCGTTGGGCCTACCGCAAAAAAACGGCTTGGCCAGGTAAACCAGTTCACCGCCGACGTTCCAGTAAAGCCGGCTACCGCCGAGAGCGACAATGTCGGATAAAACGCGGCCTGCGCGATACCAATCTGCTCATTGGCCGCCGCCATACGGCGCTCCTCCGAGGCGATATCGGGACGGCGCTCGAGCAGCTGCGATGGAAGCATTCCAGGAATCTCTGGGAGCGCAGGACCGGCAACCGTGACCGGATTGCGCGGAAGCGTCAGCTGCGCCGGAGGCTTACCAATCAACATAGCAATCGCATGCTCATAGTCTGCCCTGAAGATGTCGACATCGGTAGCCTGCACCTGGGCGGTCTGAAGCTGAGTCCTGGCCTGTGTCACGTCGGAGAGCGGTGCGGCTCCTCCGTTATATCGGTCTTCCGTAAGCCGAAGCGCATCGCGGAAGGCGTTCACCGTATCGTCAAGCAGCTTTCTCTGGGCATCCGCGGAACGCAGATTGAAATAGTCGATAGCCAGCTCAGCATGAAGGGAAAGCCGTGTAGTCTCTAGATCTGCCGCCGACGCCTGCGCCTGTTCGCGCGACTGAGTGATACTGCGCCGAATGCGCCCCCAGAGATCAATCTCGTAATTCAAATCGATGGGTAGCGTGAAGTTCCCGGTGCCATTGCTGGCAACCGCTTTGTTGAAATAGGGTTGATTCGTTGAACTTCGCACTGCGCCAATGCTTGGGTTAGCCCCAATCGTCGGAGCTAGATCGGCGCGAAAAAAACGAACCGCTGCGCGGGCGGCACGAAAGTTCGCTTCCGCTTCCTTCAACGTTTGGTTGGCCGGATCGATCTGAGCTTCAAGCGTGTTGAGTTCCGGATCGTTGAATAAGGTCCACCACTCGCCCTTCAGCTGCGTATCGCCGGGCTGAGCCATCTTCCATCCATCCGAGGCCTTGAAGTTGCTGGGAAGTGCTTCCTTGAACTCTGGAGCAAGCGGAGCTGCTGGCCGCACATATTGCGGACCGACACGGCAGCCTGATAGAGCCAACGCGAATAACGCCGCCAGCGCTATAAACGCTGATTGCCGAGTACGCTTCATGACCGCCCCTTCGCACCGCGATTCACGCGGACCGGCATGCCGCTGGTAATCGAATCCGAAGGATCGACAATAACCTCGTCCGAAGAAGTAAGGCCTGAGGTCACCTCAACAGTGCCTCCATAATCATGTCCGATCGTCACTGGTACAAGCTGAACGCGATCGTCACGGACTACTCCGACGCGAAGGCCTTCAGCCCGGAACAAGAGCGTATTCGATGGAACTGTAACCGTGTTGGCTCCGCCAGGCACATGGAAATGAACAAAGATGTAAGCGCCGGGCAACAGCTTATTATCTCGGTTGTCGATATCAACCTCGACGTTCAAGGTTCGCGTCGCATTATCGATAGCCTTCGCATTTCGAACGATCGTGCCCGGAATCTTCACCCCGGGATTCGAGTCTTGCGTCAGATCGGCCTTATCGCCGTTGTGAATTGAATCCGCATACACCTCAGGTACCGCTGCGTATACGCGCAGCTTGCCCGTCGCTGCCAGATGAAACAGCTCTCGGGGATTCGTCGACCCCGACCCGGCATTGATAAGGTCCCCGATATCCGTATTGCGCGCCGTAATCACACCGTCAAACGGAGCAATGATTTTTTCGTAGCTCTGCAACTGTTCCAGACGGCGAACGTTCGCCTTGCTCGCGTCGACGGCGGCCTGCGCTGCAATATAGTTGCTGCGGGTCTGGTCCGCCTCCTGCTGCGAGACTGCATGTTTGGCCAGCAGGCTTTCCCAGCGATTGCTCGTCACCCCCGCCAGCTCCATGTTGGCCTGAATGCGCTCTAGCTCCGCGCGCGATTGCTGAAGCTGCTGATCGATCTCGGGGGTTTCAATCTCCGCAAGCAATTGCCCTTTGCGAACATGCGATCCGATATCGAAGTACCACTTCTTCAAGTAACCGTTCGTGCGGGAATAGATCGGCGTCTCCGTAAATGCCTGCACATTACCGGGGAGAACCAGACTCTGCGCCTCCGATCCCATCTGCGGCCTAATGATATTCACGGTTGGAATTGCAGCTTCGTCCGTCGCACGGGTAAGCTCCTTCTCGTGGGAGCTTCGTACATGAAGCCCGTAGAAGATCGCGGCGATAAGCGCGACGGCAAAAAGAATCCCTATCGTCCGCCCGCTTCCCGGTCCTTCGACCGGAGAATTCGAGGGTTCTTCCTTGTGCGCAGGAACCACATCGGCCTGCGCAGGCTCCACTGCTTCCTGTGTGCTGGGCATCACGTTCTCCTGATTGCCATTCGTATTCATGCGTGCTCCTCGACGAGGCGCTTACGTTCGCGACTGAGCCTGCGCTTCTCGCTTCCATGGATCAGAGCAAAAACGCAGGGAACAAAGACGAGCGTCGCAACCGTCGCGCATAGCAGCCCGCCAATCACGGCGCGGCCAAGCGGAGCATTCTGCTCGCCGCCATCTCCCATCCCCAGAGCCATCGGGATCATGCCGATAATCATCGCCAGAGCCGTCATGATGACCGGGCGGAAGCGCGTTGTTCCAGCTTCGATTGCAGCCTTGATCGCATCGCTATGCTCTTCCAGACGAATCTTTGCAAAGGAGATGACAAGAATGCTGTTCGCCGTCGCGACTCCCATGCACATGATGGCTCCCATCAAAGCAGGGACGCTCAGTGTCGTCCCTGTCAGGAACAGGAAGAGCACGATACCCGCAAGAGCAGCGGGCAACGCCGTGATGATGATGAACGGGTCGGTCCAACTCTGAAAATTGACGACAATCAACATGTAGACCAGGACAATAGAGAAAAACAGCCCCCCGATCAGGCCGATGTAGGAGCTCCGCATCGTGTCCACCTGGCCTTTCAAAGTCATAAAAGTGCCACGGGGAAGGTTCTTCCTGTTCCTCTCCAGAACCTTCTGAACGTCCCCGCTCACCGCTCCCAGGTCTCTTCCTTCCACGTTGCCGTAGATATCCACGACGCGCCGGATGTTGTAGTGATTAACCACTGCCATCTCATGACCTCGCTGTACGTTGGCAAGGTCACTCAAAATCTCAGGAGTCGCCGAAGCCCCCGTCGGCGCTCCTGCCGTCGTTCGATTGATAGGAATGTTATTCAGGTCCTGAATCGAAGACATCTTGTATTGCGGCGTCTGCGCAACAATGTTGTAGTTCACATGGTTCTTCCAGTTGAGGAAGAACATCGGCGTTACCTGAAAACTTCCACTTAAGGTATTGAGCACGCTGGTCGCGACATCGCGCTCGCTAAAGCCACCCTGTGCAGCCTTGGTGCGATCGACTGCGAGCTGCAGCGTCGGATAATCGAAGGGCTGTTGTATGCGAATATCAATAAGACCAGGAACAGTGCGCAGCTCAGCGAGAATCTTGTCCGCCTGCTCCTTGCTGGCATCCACATCGTTGCCTTCCAACTGAATGTCGATCGGCGCCGGAAGACCGAAGTTCAGAATCTGCGTCGTAATATCGGCCGGCAGCATGTAGAACGTAGCACTGGGAAACTTGCGCGGAAGCTCACGGCGCAGTTTCTGCACATAGGCTGCGGTGGGATGATGGTCCTCTTTGAGGGTCACCAGGATGTCGCCATCGTTGGCACCCATGGTTCCGCTCGTAAGGTGCTGGATGTTCATCGGGCTATAAGGAAGCCCGATGTTGTCGAGGATATTGTCGATCTCCGACGACGGAATCTGGTTGCGGATCTCCCCTTCCACTAGATCGAACAGTCGTGCCGTCTCTTCAATGCGAAGCCCGGTCGCGCCGCGAACGTGAAGAATAAACTGGCCGCTGTCGGTATCCGGAAAGAAGTCCTCGCCCAGGAACGGCACCAGGATAAAGGCCGCGAGACAGATCAGAAGGAACGACGGAACGAAGACACGTCGTGCTGTAACTACTCTTTCAAGAATCCCGTGATATCCGCCACGGATACGCTCGAAACCGCGTTCAAACGCACGCTGGAATCGCGAAAAAAATCCCTTACCCGGTAAGGCATGCCCGTGCTCCCTTAGCAGATACATCGCCAGCGTAGGGACGAGCGTTCTACTCAGGACATAGCTGGCAAGCATTGCGAAGACCACTGCTTCCGCCAAAGGGACAAACAGATAGCGCGCCACGCCCCCGAGGAAGAACATCGGCAGGAACACGATGCAGATGCAAAGCGTTGAGACCAGCGCCGGAACGGAGATCTGGGCGGCACCTTCAAGGATGGCCTCTCGCAAGGGGAAGCCTTCTTCCAGAAAACGCTCGATATTTTCAATCGTCACCGTGGCATCGTCCACGAGAATGCCGACCGCAAGCGCCAGTCCGCCCAGTGTCATCGTATTAATCGTCTCGCCCATCAAGCTGAGAACGATCACCGAGGTAAGGATCGAGAGCGGAATAGATACCGCGATAATCAGCGTGGAACGCCAACTGCCCAGGAACACCAGGATCATGATGGCGGTAAGTGCGGCAGCAATCACCGCCTCACGGATCACGCCTTCGACAGCGCCGCGTACGAAGACGCTCTGGTCTGAGAGGGGCGTCATCCTCAGTTCAGGCGGCACGGTACTCGCGACCTTCGGAAGAAGGCCCCGAATTCCTTTCACCACGTCAAGGGTGGAAGCGTTACCGTTCTTCATAATCGAGACCAGCACGCTGCGATGGCCATCCTGACGCACCACGTTGGTCTGCACCTGAAATCCGTCGCTGACGGTTGCAACATCCCGCAGGTAGATCGTCGTTCCGTTCACCTGCTTCAATGGGATGTTCGACAGCTCCTCAACCGTACGAGGAGTGCCATTGGTTCGAACGTCGTACTCCGACTGGCCGATCTTAATCGTCCCAGAGGGCATTACTACGTTCTGCTGCGCCACGGCATTCAACAGGTCGCCGGGAGCAACTCCCTTGGATTGCATTGCCGACTGATCCATAGCGATGCTGATCTGTCGCTGCTTGCCTCCATAAGGCAGAGGAATCACCGAACCCGGCACCGTCACCAGCTGGGTGCGGATGAAGTTCGTCGCGTAGTCGTTCAGATCCGACTCCGAAAGCCCCTTGCCCGAGATGCCTAGCTGCAGAATCGGCACGCTCGAAGCCGAGAAGTTAATGATCTCCGGCGGAAGAATGCCGGGAGGCAGTTGGCGCAGCAGATACTGCGATGCCGCCGTCACCTGGGCATTTGCCGTATCCAGCGAAGCACCGGGCTGAAGAAAGATCTTCACCACGGCTACGCCGTTGTACGTCGTCGATTCGATGTGCTGAATGTTATCGACCAGCGTCGTGAGAGCCTTCTCGTAAGGAGTGGTGAGCCGGCCCTCTACCTCTTCCGGGTTGAGGCCCGTATACTGCCAGCCCACCGAAACAACTGGAATATTGATGTCGGGAAAGATATCCGTCGGCGTGCGCAGGATGACGACCGGCGCGGCGATAAGAATCAGGAGCGCGAGAACAATAAAGGTGTACGGCCGATTCAGCGCTATTTTGACGATCCACATCGGTTTCCGACGCCCCGTTTCCGCAAAAGCGGCAAAATGTTCCCAACATCTATATTGATTCGTCCGGCTGGCAATTGTCGCGCAGTTCTTTCCGGCGGCATCTATCGGAAAAACCGATATCATAAAACGATGGAACTCCGACATCTCCGCTATCTCGTTGCCGCTGCAGAACAAGGCAGTTTCAGTGGCGCCGCCCGGCGTCTTAACGTGGCGCAGTCGGCCATTAGCGAACAGCTCGCCGATCTCGAGCAGGAGATCGGCGCCCAGCTCTTTACCCGTTCCTCCCGGAAAACTGGGCTAACTCCAGCGGGAGAGCTCTTTCTCAAAGAAGCGCGCCGCATCCTGGGGGATTCCGAGAATGCCATCGAGATCGCTAGGCGGGCTCATCGCGGAGAGATCGGAAATCTCAATATCGGCTTCTTTGCCGGCAGTGTAGGAGTCAACTTTCCCCGTCTCATCCGCTCCTTCCGCAAGCAACATCCTGGCATCCGTCTCTCCCTCATCGAATTGACCTCCACCCGGCAATGGCAGGCGCTGGTCGCTGGAGAGATCGACATCGGCTTCACTCGCCGGGTCGAACCCGAGTTCCGAACCGAGCTCCTATCGGAGCTCATCCATCAGGACCCCATTGTCGCAATCGTTCCCAAGGATCACCCCGTGGTTCCGGGCCCGGTCGATCTCCACGATCTTGCGAGCGAGCCCTTCGTGCTCCCCTCACGCGATACCTCGCCTGCCGTCTTCGACAAGGTCATTGAACTCTGTTCGGAGGCCGGCTTCTCGCCCCGCATCTCCAGCATCTCAACCGTCTGGTCCAGCGTAGTCATGATGGTTCAGGCTGGCGAGGGCATCTCTTTGCTGCCCCTCAATGAGCAGCAGTCCAGGACGCGCGATCTCGCCTTTTGCCCGCTCCTGGCAAAAAACGCCTTCGTCGAGTTCGTCATGGCCTGGTCACCGCAACACGACAGCGACCTGAACCGCAGCTTTCGCAAACTCGTAAAGACGCACTCCACCGGAAGTGGAATGCGTCCGTAGACCGCCGCCTCACGTGTCATTGACCTGTTTGATAGCGGATGGCAGCCAAGGTCTGCTGATAGTCATACCGCGCATTCGTATTGCCGATTTCGGCGGAGGTCTGCGCCAGTTCCGCCTGACTCAGTTCCACGATACTGCTCAGCCCCAACTTGTACCGCGTCTGCGCCAGGTCTAGCGCCTGGTTTGCCTGTGCAAGCAACCGGGCCGTTACGCTCACCCTCTGATATGCCGACTGTGAGCTCAGCCAGGACACCCTGACGTCGCGCGCTATCTTGTTTCGCAGATCGCGAACCTGCTCCTGCACTGCGCTCGCCCGATAGTCCGCCTCTTTGGCTCTCGCGCTGTAAAGGCCTCCGTTGAAGACAGGTACGCTGACATTGACTCCTGCCGCCCCATACCAGGATGACGAAATGGAATCGGACCGCACCGGGGCTCCACCTGTAGCCCCCAAAGCGGAAATCGTAGGTCGCCATAGCTCATGCTCGGCCTTGCGATATCGCTCCGCCGCCTCAAACTGATCGTTCAGCGCCGTTAGATCAGGCCGCGATCGCATCGCCATCGTAGTAAGCGCATCCACATTCTCCGGTGGAACCGCAAGGTCACCAGCGTTGTCCACCAGGATAAAGGCCTGTTGTCGCTCATACCCCATTACCGTGCTCAGATCGGCAAACGCACCGTCCTGCGCGTTCTGTGCGTCCAGCAGCAACAACTGAGCCTGGTTCAGATTGACCTCGGCGAAGCTGCGATCCAGCGTCGACTTCAGCTTGGCATCCGCCAAAGAGTCCACCAGATTCGACGTATCCTGCCGGAACGCCACCGTTTTCCTGGCGACATTCACGACAGCCTGCGCTGCCAGTGCGCGATAAAACGCCTCGTCTACCGCGAGTTTGATATCGGCCTCGGTGGCCATCTCGGCAGATTGCTGCGCCCTCTCTCTCAGTCCCGCGCTTGCAACCAGATTCTGCGTGCGCCCGAAGTCCGTAATCAACTGACTCACCGTAACTCCACCGGCAGCTCGAGTGTAGAGCGCAGGACTATTCAGTAGTCCTGCCGTCATGCGGCCACCATCGTGTGCTTGCACTGCAGTCAGATTTCCCGTTACCGTCGGAAGCTCGACTGACTTAACCTCCCGCCTCACCTGTCCCTCGGCCAGCGCCAGCAGCCGCGCCATCGAGATCTGCGGGTGATTCTTGAGAGCCATCGCCTCAGCATCTGTTACCGTCAGGTTGCTCGGAGGAGCCGCCGTAGCAGCTCCCTGAGCCCTTACTGACGACGCCATCGTTCCCATAACAACCGATACCGCCAATATCCTCCTAAACCTGTGCATGGGAACCCTCCTGGCCAGCCGCGACTGCATTGCCGCTTTCCTTCTTCTCCTCCTCTTTGCGATGCACCAGCAGATACGCCGCTGGAACCACAAAGATCGTCATAGCAACCGAGACCGTCAATCCGCCAATGATCGCCCTCGCCAGCGGAGCGTACTGCTCACTTCCCGTCTCGAGTGCCAGCGCCATAGGAATCATGCCCAGAATCGTCGCCAGCGAAGTCATCATCACAGGACGCAGACGAATGCGGCACGCCGTGGCGATCGCTTCATCGATCGGCATCCCCTTGCCTCGCAGAGAACGCGCAAACTCGACAATCAAAATCGAGTTCGACACCACGATGCCCGTCATCATAATCACGCCCATCAGCGACATCACATTGAGCGTCGTGTGCGTCACCAGAAGAAACAGAATCACTCCCGTCAATCCCGGCGGAACCGCAAGCAGGATAATGAGCGGATCGACAAACGACGCGAACTGCGCCATCAGAATCAGGTAGACCAGCACGATCGAAAGCACCAACCCCAGGCCGAAGCTCTTGAACGACTGCCGCATTCCATCCACCGATCCCCGAAGCGTCACCCGCAGATCCTCGGGAATATGCGTTTGCGCAAGGATCTTCTCCACCCGGCTCGCCATCCCTCCCAGGTCTTCTCCCGAAGGCGACACATACACATCGATCACGCGTCGCAGCTGATAGTGATCCACCTCCGTCGGTGTCTTGATGCTCTTCAGCGTCGCCGCCTCCGAAAGCGTCGTCACATCCTTGCCGTCCTTCGAACGCAGTGGAATCTGGTTGAAGTCCGTCATCGTCTTCACCTGCGTATCCTTGTACTGCACCGTCAGCAGATAGTTATTTCCCGACTTTGGATCCACCCAATAACTCGGCGCGATCATCCCATTCGAGCTCAGCGCCGTGATCACGTTATCCACCACGTCCGTAGCGTTCAGGCCCATCTTGCTCGCCATCTCGCGATTCACATTCAGCTCGATCCCCGGATAATCCAGGTCCTGCGGAATCAGCACATCGCCCACGCCTTTGGCCGCGCGAATCTTCTGCGCCAACTCATTGGCTGTGTGTAACGCCTCCTTCATATTGTTTCCACCAACCTGAATATCAATCGGTGCTGGCAGACCAAGATTCACGACTGCATCGACCAGGCCGCCGGTCTGAAAGTAGGTCGAAAGCTCAGGCAGATCGTCGCGCAGCTTCTCACGAACGCGACGCATATATTCGAAGCTGCTAAGCGAATGCTCTTCCTTTAAACTCACCTGCACAAAAGCCGTGCTCTGCGTCGAGTTGCTCGTATAGATCGCTGAAAAGTCCGGCGTCAGCCCGATGTTCGAGACGATCATACCCAGATCCTTCTCCGGAACCACATCGCGAACATCCTTCTCAACGCGCGCAATATATTGGTCCGTCCGTTCCAGGCGCGTTCCCGTCGGCGCTTTTACGTTGATCACAAACTGTCCCGGATCGGTCCTTGGAAAGAACGACAGCCCCAGAAACGAAGCCATCACCAGGCTGAACGCGAAGATGCCTGCGCCTCCTGCAAGCACCAGCCACGGTCGCTTCAATGCCCTCTTCACCCAGATGTCGTAGCGCATCAGCGCGAGGTCGTAACGGCGATTGAACCATCGCACGAACCGCTGAAAGAAGCTCCCTCCTTCATGATGCGCAGCCTCGTTGTGCGCATTCTTGATGAACGTCGCGCAATACAGCGGCACCACAGTTCTTGCGAAGATGTAAGACGCAAACATCGACAACACGACCGTCAACGCCAGCGCCACAAACAGGAACCGGCTGACACCATAAAGAAACACCACCGGGAAGAACACGATCGCCGTCGTACACGTCGCCGCTAGAATCGGCAGCGCAACTTCTTCACCGCCATCCTCGGCAGCCCTCGCCGCCTCCTTGCCCATCTCCATGTGGCGAAAGATATTTTCCAGCACCACCACCGAGTCGTCGATTAACCGCGAGAACGCCAGCGCCAGTCCACCCAGCACCATCGTGTTGATCGTGCCGCCCATCATGTTCAACACCAGAAACGCAGCGAGTGCCGACAACGGAATCGACAGCATTACCGCCATCGTCGCTCGCCCGTTACCCAGAAAAATCAGGATCATCAAGCCCGTCAGCACCAGCCCAATCATTCCCTCGCTTCCAAGATTCTTCAGTGCCGTCTTCACAAACACCGACTGATCGAAGACCACCTGCGCCTTCAGGCTCTTTGGAACATCCAACAGCCGTCCGATTGCAACGCGAATTCCATTCACGATCGCAATCGTGTTTCCACCGCCTCCTTGCTTTAAAATTGGCAGATAGACCGAGTGCTGTCCATCCACGCGCACAATATTCGTCTGGATCGCCGCCGCATCCTTCGCCTCGCCCACATCCGAGATCAGCAACTGTCCGTTGCCCACACTCTTCAGCGGAGTGCGATTGATCTCCTCCATCGTCGGCATCTCTGCGTTCGTGTAGATGTTGTAGTCCTTCGGCCCGATCCTCACATCGCCTGAGGGCAGAATCGCGTTCGCCTGATTCACCGACCGCACCACATCCATCAGGCTCAGCTGGTGCGCCTCCAGCTTCAGCGGATCCACGTACACCTGAATCTGCCGATACTTTCCGCCAAACGGCTGCGGAACCGACGCTCCCGGCACATTCGCAATCTGGTTTCTCACCGAGAACTGTCCCAGATTGCG